>Ga0209152_10000027_pt1 | contig 73912 bp, 71 predicted proteins | sample GraSoiAngelo_107_FD_185873 | JGI IMG/M metagenome (GOLD analysis project Ga0209152, IMG submission 185873) | Grasslands soil microbial communities from the Angelo Coastal Reserve, California, USA - 14_0903_09_30cm (SPAdes) (version 2) | ecosystem: Environmental > Terrestrial > Soil > Grasslands...
GGCATCGAGGGCATTCAGGTCTGTGCGGAACCGGAACCGTTCACCTTCGAAGGCGGCTGCGCAGAAACGGACTCAAGCGGCGCCTATTCACTCCCAGACCTGCCCGCCGCCTCCTATTCCCTCCGCTTCTCGGCTTGGCCGCAGGAGCTCAACTACGTGCAGGAGTGGTACGGGGGAGATCAGATTTATCCCGGCGATCTGGTCACGGTCGGCGACGCCGAGGACGCGACCGGCATCGACGCCGAACTAGAAGAGGGCGGCGTAATTACCGGGACCGCTTCTGACGGGACGACTCTTGGCCCGGCGGCGGGAGTCTGGGTCTGCGTTGAAGCCTTCGACCCCGTCTTCTTCGGCAACTGTCACCGCGCCGATTCAAACGGCGATTACGAAACCAACGATCTGCCGAGCGGCGAATACCGGGTCACCTTCGATGGCGAAAACGAGGTCAACTACCTCCAGCGGTTCTACGACGAAGAGGACGTCTTCAGCAACGCGACCAAAGTCCCGGTGAGCGCCGGGTCGGTCGTCTCCGGGATCGATGCTGTGCTCCAACCGGGGGCTCAGATCCTGGGGACGGTGACCGAAGAGGGAACCGGGCGGTTGCTGAGCGGTGTCGAGGTTTGCCTCTGGAGGCCGGGGAGCTCAGTCCCGCCCGAATACACCGAGCGTTGTGCCCGAACCGATTCCAGCGGCAACTACGCGATTCGGAGTCTCCCCGCGAACACGTACGCCGTCGTCTTCTCGCAGGATCCCGATCCATACGGTGAAGAGAACTTCGTCGAGCAGTGGTGGCAGGGCGCCCCCTCCGCCGCGGAGGCCACGCCGCTGACGATCGCGCCGCCACAGACGATCACGGGCATCGACGCCCAGCTCGTCGACCGCTCGGTCGACGAGCTAGAACCGCCCCTCCAGCCCGCCGGCCAGGTCCCCCTGCTCCTGTCTCCTCTGATGCCGAAAGCGCCGCCCCGCAAGTGCAAAAAGGGCTTCCATCGCAAGCTGGTTAAAGGCAAGCGCCGCTGCGTTCGCAAGAAGTCCCGCCACCAGCGACGGCGCCACAGCCGGTAGCCACCTCGCACTCTTATACTCAGACGCTTGAGTTTTCAGCCTGAATTCAGCGGTGGCGGCCGGGTGCGGATGGTGATGCTCGCGCTGACGGTGTCCCTCTGCCTGGCGGCTCTCGCTCCCGCTTACGCCAGCGCCGCCACCGGCTCGATCACCGGGACCGTCACCGACGCGTCTTCGGGCGAACCGGTCGAGGGGGCGGAAGTCTGCGCCGGACCTTTCGACAGCGAAGAAGGGGTCGAAGCCTGCGCCCACACCGAAACCGACGGCACCTACTTCATCGGCGGGCTCGACCCGGCGAACTACAGGGTCTGGTTTTGGGGCGGCAGCCAGTACGTGTTCGAGTACTTCGACGGGAAGCGGAGCTGGGAAGACGCAGATCCGGTCGAGGTGCCGAGCGGCGGCAAAGCCGCCGGAATCGACGCCGACCTTGACCGCACGGCGGCGATCAACGGCACCGTCCGCGCCAGCGAAGACGGGCTTGGGGTGGGAGCAATCGACGTCTGCGCTTACCCGCTCGATCTCGCCGAAGAAAACTTCGGCCGCTGTGGCGAAACCGCCGCCGACGGCACCTACTCGATCGGGGGTCTCAGCCCCGGCAACTACAAAGTCGAATTCTGGCCAGGCTTCAGCGGCCGCAAACTCGCCTACCAATTCTGGAATCACCAGAGCCGGTATCCGCAGGCGGACATCCTCACGCTGAGCGAAGGGGAATGGCTGGAGGGGATCGACGCCGAGCTCGAGCCGGGCGCGACGATTACCGGCACCGTCGTCAATCTCGCGAAAGGGACGCCGATGGATGGGGTCCGGGTCTGCACGATCGACGCCCCCAGCAACACCCTGACCGTCTGCACTTGGACGAACGAAGTTGGCGGCTACAGGATCAGCACGCTCCCGGCTGGCTCCTACAAGGTCGTCTTCTCACCCGAAATGTGGGAATTCTTCCCCGAAAGCGCCGCCACGGGCGAAGACGATGACGGCTTCCCGACCCGGTTCTGGGACAACCAGACGACGATCGCCGCCGCCAATGTCATCTCGCTCGGGACCGGCAGCACGGCGGAAGGGATAGATGCCAACTTCGGCACCCCTGCGGTGACGCCGATCCTGACCTTGCCGAACCCGCAGGCGCCGATCCGCAGAAAACACAAGTGCCGCCGGGGCTTCAAAAAGAAGTTGGTGAAAGGAAAGCGGCGCTGCGTGAAGGTGCGGAAACACCGTCGCCCGCGCCACAGGCACCACTCCGGCACGACCGCGCAGCGCTTCTTCGCGCGCTGATCTCCGATGAAGGCCCTCGTCCAGCGGGTCAGCCAGGCGGCGGTTGACGTCGAGGGCGACCGGGTGGCGCAGATCGGCCCGGGGATGCTGGTCCTCCTGGGCGTCGGGGAGGGTGACGGCGAGGTCGAGGCCGACAAGCTGGCGGAGAAGGTGGCGAAGCTGCGGATCTTCGACGACGCCGAGGGGCGGATGAACGAGCCGCTTGGCGAGCGCGAGGTGCTCTGCGTCAGCCAGTTCACCCTCTACGGCGACACCCGCCGCGGCAATCGGCCCAGCTACGTGTCGGCGGCGCGGCCGGAGGACGCCGAGCCGCTCTACGACCGCTTCTGCGAGCGCCTCGGGGCGAAAAAGGGCGTCTTCGGCGCCTGTATGGGTGTCGCCCTGATCAACGACGGGCCGGTGACCGTGATGGTCGAGATGCCGCCGGCTAGCCCGCCGTCAGCCTGAAGGCCGCGCGGGCGAGTTCGGCTGCCGCGTCCCGGCGCTGCGAGCGCGAGGTCCCGGGGACCGAGTAGGCGATGGTGATCCAGCGGTTGCCGCGGACCGCCCAGAGGGTGCTCAGGGCGGGGATCCAGCTGGCGGTGTGCCCGTAGGCCCCGGGGTCGCCGACGCCAGGCACCGGGTGCGGGTGCTTGGCCGGGTCGGTGCCGTAGAACTGGTCCTGCTCGACCACCCGGTTGTAGTAGCGCTGGCGGGCGGCGTAGGCGGAGTCGAGATAGACCGAGACGTTGACCCCGTGGCCGCTTAGTAGGCAGCGCGAGGAGGGAGGAGTGGGCTCCGTCTCGACTCGCAGCGGCACCCCGATCTCGCCTTCGGCGTCCCGCTTCAGGTCCTGGCAGTCGCCTTCGCTGATCGCGGCCTTCGTTGCCTCCTGCCCCGAGTGGTCGCCGAAATAGCGGTTGGCGCCGGGCCCGGTGGTGGAGGAGGTGTCGCCGCCCGAGCCGCAGCCGGCGAGGGCCGCTAGCGCCAGGAAGAGTGGAAGGACGCGCCGGAAGGTCAACCCGGAACTAGCTAAGCAAGCCGAGCTCGCCGGCGCGGTGGCTCGCCTCGACGCGGGAGCGGCACTCGAGTTTCCCCAGCAGGTTGCGGACATGCATGTCGACCGTGCGCTGGCTGATGAAGAGCTCCTGGGCGATCTCGCGGTTGGTGCGGCCGACAGCGACATGGCGCAGGACCTCGAGCTCGCGGCGGGTCAGGCCGACGTCGTCCGTCGCGGCGGCGGCGCGGCTGCCGAGGCGCTGGGCGACGGACTCGCCGAGCGCCGCGACCTCCTTCGCCGCCTCGGAGGCAACGGGGCGAGCTCCCAGCTTCGTCGCGCAGCGGTAGGCGTCGCAGAGCCGCTCCAGCGCCGCCTCGCGCTCGCCGGCGGCGGCGAGCGCGACCCCGGCCCGCAGTTCGACCTGCGCCCGCTCGTGCGGGATCGCCATCCCGCGGTGCAGCTCGACGGCGCGGGAGAGGTTCTCGGCTGCGGTTTCGGCGTCGCCTTCGAGCAGCGCCAGCTCCCCCACCGCCTGGGCGAGGGCGGCGACGGCGTCGTCGTGCCCGCCCGCGGCGGCCATCTGTCCCAGCGCCGAGGCGCAGAGCTGCGCATCCTTGCGGCGGCCGTTGCGGGCGAACCAGCTCGCCGCCCAGCGGATGCCCCAGACGGCGTAGTGGTGGTCCTCGCTCTCCTCCCAGCGGGCGAGCAGCTCGCCGGCGCGGGTCGCCGCTTCGTCCTCCAGCCCTTCGGCGGCGGCGACGATCGCCAGGCCGGTGGTCGAGTCGCAGTACATGTTGTAGTGGCCGACTGAGGAGGAGACCGCTCGCGAGGCGGTAAGCAGGCGCCGGGCCGAGCTCAGCTTCCCTTCGAAGGCGTGGATCGCGCCGACCAGGCCCTCGGCGACCCAGACCGCGGTGTCGGAGTCGATCAGCTCGCGGCCCAGCTCCGCCGCCCGCGACCACTCACCGCGCTCGCGCAGCACGTAGACGAGGCAGGTGACGCAGGCGACCTCGGTGCCGGCGTCCTCGCCGGTGCGGCAGAGCCCGAGGGCGGTGTCGAGCGCCTCCTCGGCCTGGCGGTAGTCGGCGCCGTCGTAGAGGACGAGGCTGAGCCGCTGGTAGAGCTCGGCGGCAACGGGGGTGAGGTCGTGCTCGAGGGCAAGTGCCAGGCCGGTGCGGACCGACTCCAGGCCCGCCTCGAACTCACCGCCCTTGGCCTCGACCACGCCCTGGAGGCCGAGGATGCGGGCGCCGATGTCGACCCGCTCGGCCTGCTTGGCCTCGGCGCCGGCCAGCTTGGCGAGCTCGATCGCCTCGCCGTAGCGAGCGCCGCGCCGGTGGTGGTCGGCCATCGCCAGCCGCTCCAGCGCCGCCTCGGCCGGTCGCTCGGCTGCCGCGAACGCCTCTGCGGCGAGGCGCCGGGCGGCAAAGGCCTTGTCGCGCTCGCCGCCGAGCTCGTAGATCCCGGCCAGCCGGCGCTGCGCTTCCGCGTATCCCACTTTGTCCTCCCTGCGCTCGCAGGCCGCCGCCAGCTCGCGCCACGCTTTCGTCGCTTCGCCCAGCTCTCCAACCAGCTCGGCGCTGCGGCCGTAGCGCGCCAGCGTCTCCAGCCGTAGCTCCTCGGCCTCGTCCTCGGGCCAGAGCTCGAGCCCCTCGCGGGCGGCGCGCAGGGTGTCGCGGTGGGCGCAGACGGCCTCTGAGGCCCGGGCCGCCTCGACCAGCGCTTCCCGCGCCCGCGGCTCCTCGCCGGCGCCGCGCCAGTGGGTCGCGACTTCGAGGCTGGAGCCGCCGGTCTGCTCGAGCGAGTGGGCGAGCCGCCGGTGCAAGTCGCGGCGCCGGGCCCACGGGACCTCGGCGTAGAGCGCTTCCTGGGCGAGGGCGTGGCGGAAGGCTGCGGTGCCGGCGGCGCGCTCCTCCAGTAGCCCGATCTCGATCAGCTCGGCGAGGCCGGCGGCGGGCGTCAGCTCGGCGGCGAGGCCGAGGTCGAACTGCGGGCCGAGCACCGCGGCAGCCTCGGCCGCTTCGCGCCCCTCGGCCGAGACCTCGCCGATGCCGACGAGTACGGCCTCGCGAACCGAATCCGGAACCGGGATTTCATCGCGCTCGACCAGCTCGAGCCCGACGCGGCCGGAGCGCAGCGAGCCCCGCGCCTGCAGCGCGGTGACGAGCTCCTCGACGAAGAAGGGGGAGCCGAGGGTGCGGTCGTACACGGTCCGGGTGAGGGTGGGGGAGGGCGCCTCGGGCAGCAGCTCCCCCAGCAGCGCCTCGACGCCGGCCTGGTCGAGCGGCTCAAGCGCCAGCTCCTCCAGTAGCCCCGCCCGGCGCAGCTCGTTGCGCAGCCAGCGCAGCCGGTGTTCGCGGGGCAGGCCGTCGGAGCGGTAGGTGCCGAGGACGAGGACGGGCATCTCGCGCAGCGGCGCGGCAAGCGCCGCCAGCAGCTCCAGCGTCGTGTCGTCGGACCACTGCAGGTCGTCGAGGACGACCACCGCCGGCTGCTCGGCGCTGAGGTGGGCGAAGGCGCAGCGAACGGCCTCGAAGATCGTCGCCCGTTCGCTCTCGTCGGCGGCTTTGCCGAGCTCGGGAAGGAGCAGGGCGAGGTGGGAGACGAGCGAGCCGCAATCGGCGAGGGCGTCGGGGTCGGCGCGCAGGCGCGAGCGCAGGGCGGCGACGATCGGCCCGTAGGCGACGGTGGCGCCGTTTGAGGCGGCGCCGTAGAGAACGACCTCGGCGCCGCTCGCGGCCTCCTGGGCGAGGCGGCTCTTGCCGACCCCGGCCTCGCCGGCGAGGAGCAGGAGCGAGCCGTGACCCTCCTGCGCCCGCTCGACAGCCTCGTTCAAGCGGGCGAGCTCCTCCGCCCGTCCGACCAAAGGAGTCTGCGTGCTCATCTTGGGAAGAAGTCTAGGCGCGACGAACGAGGCGGCTTGGCCAACTAGTGGTTGACCAAGCCGCCTCGCAAGCGACCATGGTGGTGGCGCTAGTTGGACGCCGGGACCGGATCCGGCCGGACGACGACGGTGTCGAGAATCGGCACGATCTCGTCGCAGGGCAGGCCCGCGGCCTCAGCGTGGGCGCGGATCGTCTCCGGGCTCTCGCCTTCGTAGACGCAGAACGTCCCGACCTCGCCGCTCTCCTCGGCGAGTGCGTAGCTGCGGATCCAGCGAACCCCCGAATCGGGTTCGTCCCCGACTTCAGCGGATTTCTTGCCGGCGACTTCCAGGTCCGCCGGGGTCCGCCAGCCGTTGCGACGAAGGATTCCGTAAAGCTGCATTTGATGCCTCCTGTTGCTTGGTTTCAGCGTGCAAAACCCAAGCTACGCCCGCAAAAGCCCCCTCGCATCAGTGAAGTTGCCGTAATTTCAGCTGCCGTATGCCGTATCGCCCGAGTCGTGCCCTACTTAGACGGAGAGCAGCTCGTTGGGGATGGCGAACGCCGCGACGACCAGCAGGACACCGAGCATCAGCACCGCGGGGCCGGAAATGAAGCGGCGGAGAAACGGCATCGCCAGCATCGGTGGGATTGCGTACAGCGGGATGTAGGGGACCGATCCGTCGCAACGGTCGTAGAAGAGCTCAGAACGGTTCTCGGCGAGGCCGCAGAGAGAGGCAAAGATCCAGGCAATGCCCAGCAGGAGGCAGCCCACCACCGCCCAGACGGACCAAAAGCGGATCTCCCTCGAATCGGTGGTGGACCAGACGAGGGTCAGATAGGCAGCACCGGCGGCAACGGCCAGTAGAACGACGAGAATGCCCTCCATGGACGGCTTATCGGACGGTTGCGCCGATGCGTTAGCGGAGGTTTCGGTCAGCGACCTCAGATACGACATCTGGACCGATGGCGCCTGCGCTAACAAGACCAGCGGCGCCGGTGGGTACGCGGCGATCCTATTCGCCCGCCGTTCCGACGGCAGCGCCGAGCAGTGGGAGGTCTCCGGTGGCACCTTCGAAACCACGAACAACCAGATGGAGCTGATGGCGGTAATCGCCGGATTGCGCGCCTTGCCCCCGCAGGCGCACGTGTGCGTCCACACCGACTCCACCTACGTGATGAAGAATTTCAACGAACGGCTTCGGCGCTGGCAAGGCAACGACTGGCGGACGGCGGACGGGAAGCGGGTGAAGAACCGCGATCTCTGGGAGCAGCTGGCTACCGAGGCTGCCGCTCGCAAGGTGGACTGGGTGAAGGTCGCCGGTCACAGCGGGAACAAGTGGAACGACTACGCGGACAAACTCGCCTGCGCCGAAAAGGACGCCTATGCCGAGCGGGGGCGCCGTCTCGTGGAGTAGTGCAATGCCGGAGGAGGGACTCGAACCCCGACACGCGGATTATGATGCTGCCGCGTCGGTTGCTGAGGCTTTCGGCTGTTAGCCGTTTCCCGCAATAGAGAGCCGAATCGCGGCGAGTGGGCTACTCGGCGTTTTCGGTCATTTGCGGGTGTCTCCTTGCCACCCCCTTGCCACCGCGCGCTATGGCCTGCTTCTAGCGCCCTTTACATCGCGAAGCGGCACGGAGCGAGTATGCGTTTCTCCGTCGAAGGCATTGGGCGACAAGCCAGCGGCCTTCATCCCTCGCTCGCGTGCAAGCTCGGTGGTGGTGACGCCGACCGTCACAGGATCACCATCCTCCCCCAGCACCATGTAGTCAAACCGCTGGGGCTTTCCGTCCTCTCCCGGAGCTTGCAGATAAGGGGGCCAGCCTCGCTTTCGGTGGGCGTCAGCAAGTCGGGTGTCCTCGGGGTCGCTCTCGACCAGAATTACGGGCCGGTGCGGTTTGGGACGAGCCACGTCCTGGGGCTTTCTTCGGGCAGCACGGCGCACGGCGACAACGGCCTCCTGCGACGACCCGTAGATGAATCTCTCGGCCCATCCATAGGCGCGGAGGTTGGCCTGCATGACGTTGTGCCGAGACACCTCGCCCGCTTCAAATGACGGTTCCCCGGTAGGCACTAGAAGCAGACACGAGGACGCGCTGATCGGGATCGTAGTTTGGGCGTTAGGCGAGCTTGCCATTGCGTGAGACGACCAGGGATATTTCGGCGTCGGATCGAATATCGCCAATCCTCGGTCTGAGGAAATGAACTCTGTCTCGTCCGAGCGCATCAGCGCCCAGCCCATCGAGCCGAAGATGATGCCCGCCTGTTGAAGCGCAACCTCAAGAAGCAGGGCCATCGTGTTTCCTCCCCCAGGATCTTCGAAGCCCATCGTTCCGTCTTGAAATTCACGAAGCGTTTTTTCCCGGAGTTCCTCGGCCTCCTCGTCAGACAAACGCGTTCCGTCTCCTCCCTCGGCCTCCCATTGCCGGTACATCCGCATGAAGGTGTTGGGGTCGCCCCAATGCGATGCCATAAGCAGGGTGTTCGCTTGGAGACCAAGCTGCTCGGTGGCCGACCGGGCGCCGGGCGTTCGCGCCCAGAGGAGAGACAGAAAGAAAGCAATCGTGGCCCTGTCAATGTCCGACAACTCGCCGGTTTCGTCCATGCGAAGGAGAGCGGGTGCGGCGTGCGACTCAACTAGCGAGAAGTACGCCTCCACGTCGTTGTTCTTCTTCCCGTCCTCGTCTTCGAAGGTGTAGAAGCGGCGGCGGGAAGCGGCAGCGTAGACGCTGGTTCGTTGTGGCTTGCCGGTGCCGGTGTCGAGTTGGAATAGCCGCTCATCCCCGGTCGCGAAACGACTGAGGGTCAACTGCGGAATGAAGTGGTGCCGTTTTGCGTCGCTCTTGGGCAGCGACTTCTCGCCCTTGCCAATTTCGGCAAGTTCCTTGACGAGGGGCGATTCCTCAATAGCGTTTAGGTCGATATTCGGCATCGACTCTCAGTCGGGAGAAGCTTCAGTCGGGTGGTTCTTCGCCCGAAGCGGGGTCTTCGGCCAGTAGAAGCGAGGTCACGGTGTTGCCGTTGAGAACGAGCAAGCCGGTGGTGCCGTCCTCCATCTCAACGGAGACGGTGACGGAAGCTTGGCCCCGCATGCCTTTCGCGAGATTTTCCGGCAGGGTTGAGGGGTCTGCCGTGTCGGGGATGCGGTATTTAGCGCCTTGCAGCTGTCCCGTCTCGGGATCGGATTCTGGATTGACAATCAAATAGAAAGACATTCATCGAGCGTAGCCGCCGAGACGGCGGCAGGCCCACGTTTGAGGGGATGGGCGACCTCGTGCCGCCAGGAGAGCGGCGCGAATTCGTCGCCGCGCTCGCGGGCAGCCCGCAGGAAGCTGATCCCGACCTCGTTGACGCCGAGCGTGTGGGCGGGGGGAGGGAGGAGCGCTGGGACCGCCGCGCCGATACCTAGCCTTGCTCGAATGACCGAGGCGATCTTTGGACTGGTCGGTGTGGTGATCGGCGGTCTGCTGAACGGATTTGTGTCGTGGCTCGCCGACCACCGACGGGAAGGCCGATCCGTAAAGGTCGCGGCCCGTCTCGTTCAGTCGGAGATGGAGGTGAACAATTTGGCGGTGTCGGGCGCGCTGTTCAAGGAAAAGACCTGGGCGCCTCTGGGGTCGCTCCTTTCGGTGTCTGAGTGGACGGAGCACCGATCAACCCTGGCGGCAAAGATGAAGGACGAGGACTGGTCGCTGGTGGACAACTACTACTCCGAGATCCAGGCGACGAAAGCGCTCGCAGCGACGCACAGCCCGCTTGATCCAATTGACCAAGGCGAAGCCGCCCGCCTTGCGGGCATGGCCGAGAGAATTGTGAAGGCGGACGCAGCGATGCGCACCTACTCGAATGTCCATTCTTCGGAACTGGCAATCAAGAAAGCCAGAGGCTGAGTCTTTGCGGGCTGTCGTCGCCCGCTACAGGAAACGAGACTAGTCCTCGTCCTCGTCGTCGCCGGTTAGCTCCTCTAGTAGCTCGGCTTGCTGGGAGGTGATCCAGGCGATGGCCTTACGTTCGGCGTCGGCCTGGTCCTCGGCTTTAAATGAAACGGTGCCGTAATTCGCGGGGGCAACGCTGCTGAGAATCCACTCCTCATCCATGTTGTTCGACTTGCGGAGTCGCCCGACCCCGATCTGGTCGGCGGTCAGGTACCTGGTGCCCTCCTCATGGCTCGGGTCTGGTCCAAAAACCATGTAGGGATCGCTCATCTCGCTGCCTCCTGCCACTTCCCTTGCCACCCCCCTGCCAAATCTGACCCTCTCGACCTCGGGAGGCGGCGCATTTCCCATTGCGCTGCAATGCCGGAGGAGGGACTCGAACCCCCGACACGCGGATTATGATTCCGCTGCTCTAACCAGCTGAGCTACTCCGGCGGGGAGGGGCATGGTAGCGGTGCGAAAGCAAGGACCTCCTCAGACCGGGTGGGCGGCGATTCGGCCGGTGTTGGTGGCGTTCATGATCGTTGCCGACGCGTTTACGGTCGCCTCGCTGGCGATCGTGCGGCCGGAGAGCTGGTTCGCGCCTTTCTTCGGGTTCGGCGTCGTCTTGATCGGACTGATCTGGTTCGAGGTGTGGGCGATCCGGCACCGGCACGACGATGGGTGAGGTGCCGCGTGGGTGCAGGGGAAACGACTGCACCTTTTTCGCATCATGGGTAGGCTGGGCGCGTGACGGCGGAACTGGACAGGGCAGTGAAGACGGTTGTCCGCCAGTGCATGGGGATCTCGCCGGGCGAGGAGGTGCTCGTCGTCTGCAATCCGGTCACCGAAGAGATCGGTGCATTGATGCGGATCGAGGCTCAGGGGGACGGCGCCGACGCGACGCTGGCCGTGATCTCCGAGCGTGATTCCGCAGCCGCGGAGCCGCCTCGGGCCGTGGCCGCGGCGATGGCGGCCGCTGACGTCGTCTTGGCGCCGACGATTCAGTCGCTCTCCCATACCGCGGCCCGCAAAGCTGCCAGCGAGGCGGGGGTGCGGATCGGCACCCTGCCGGGCGTGACCGAGGAGATGCTCGGCCGCCTGATGACCGGCGACCTCGACGAGATCCGCCGCCGCGGCTGGGCCATCGTCACCGCGCTCAATCGCGGCACCGAGGCCCGGATCACCTGCCGCCACGGCAGCGACCTGCGGATCGGTCTCCAGGGGAGGATGGGGATCGTCGACGCCGGCGAACTCGGCAACAAAGGCGCCTTCGGCAACCTGCCCTGCGGCGAGGGATTCATCGCCCCGCTCGAGGGGACGACCGAGGGAACGCTCGTGGTCGACGGTTCAATCGCCGAAATCGGCCTGCTCGACACGCCGGTCTCACTGACCGTCCGCGAGGGAAACCTGGTCGAGGCAACCGGCAACGACGGCGACAGACTGATGGAGCTGCTGACCGAGCACGGTGAGGACGGCACCAACGTCGCCGAGCTCGGGATCGGCACCAACGAAGAGGCGATCCTCACCGGCAACATCCTCGAGGACGAGAAGATCCTCGGCACCTGTCACGTCGCCTTTGGCGCGTCGGCGGCGATCGGCGGCACCGTCCAGGTCCCGGTCCACCTCGACTGCGTCGTCCTCGAACCGACCGTCGAAGTCGACGGCGAGACGATCGTCAGCGGCGGCGACCTTCTCGTCTGAGACGCTGGGGCCATGCCGTCCCTGCTCGCCGTCCCCAACGTCTCCGAGGGGGTCGACGGGGAGCGGCTCGACCGCCTGCAGAGCGCTTTCGCCCGCGGCGCGCGGCTGCTCGACCGCCACTCCGACGCCGACCACGGCCGCAGCGTCTTCACGCTCGCCGGCGAGCCCGGCGTCCTGACCGAGGCGCTGGCCTCGGGCGCCGAGGGGGCGCTGGAGACGATCGACATGCGCGACTACCGCGGTGCCCATCCGGCGATCGGCGCCCTCGACGTCTGCCCGGTCGTCTGGTTCCGCCCCGAGGACCGGGAGACGGCGCGGACCGAGGCGGTTGCGGTGGCGACCCAGATTGGCGGCCTCGGGGTCCCGGTCTTCCTCTACGGCGAGCTGGCGCGGGACCCGGGCCGGGCGGAGCGCGCCTACTTCCGCAACGGCGGCCTCGCCGAGCTCTGGCTGCGGATGGAGTCGGGGGAGCTGCGGCCGGACTTCGGTCCCGAGCTGCCGCATCGCACCGCCGGCGCCACGCTCGTCACCGCTCGCCCCCCGTTGGCCGCCTTCAACGTCGAGCTCGACAGCGGCGACGTCGAGATCGCCCGCGCCGTCGCTGCCGGGCTGCGCGAGGCGGGGGGAGGCCCCCCTGGGGTGCGCGCGATCGGCCTCCTCCTCTCCGGCGGCCGGGCCCAGGTCTCGACCAACGTCCACGACCCGATGGCGGTGCCGCTGGGCGAGGTCGTCGAGCGGGTGCGGGCGCTGGCAGCGCCGCTCAGCGCCCATCCTGTCGAGGCGGAGCTGGTCGGCCTGATCCCGCAGGCGGCGCTCGCCGGCTACCCGGAGGACGTGCCGATGCGCGGCTTCGACCCAGCCCGCCACACGATCGAGGCGCGGCTCGCCGAGCCGACCAACTAGATTTCGTTCCCATGGCCCAGACGAAGAAAAAGCGACAGCGCAAGCGCCGCGGGACCCAGGGTGGCCGCGTCGACACCGGACCCCGCAGCGGCCGCCCCCGCAGCCGCGAGGAAGCCAAGGCCCGCGCCCGCTCCAAACGCAAACCGGCCCCGAAACAGGACATGCCGCCGACCTGGCGCGGCTCCTTCGTCCGCGGACTCGTCGCCGCCGTCATCTTCGCCGTCGCCCTGATCCTGATCTTCAAAAAAGGCGTCGGCGGCTCGCTCCTCTTCGGTCTCTTCATGCTGGTCTTCTACGTCCCCGCCGGCTACTACATCGACATGGCGATGTGGCGGCGGCGGGAGCGAGCCCGGATCCGCGCCCGCAGCGAGTAGAGGCGGCCTGATGGCCCTCGACGTCGAGATGCTCACCGTCGGCCCGGTAGCCGAGAACTGCTTCCTGCTCCGGCGCGCCGGCTCCGACCGGCTGCTCGTCGTCGACCCGGGCGAGGAGGCCGAGCGGATCCTGGCGGCGATCGAGGCGACCGGGGCAAAGACCGAGGCGATCCTCATTACCCACTGCCACTTCGACCACATCGGGGCGGTGACGCCGGTGGCTGAGGCGACCGGCGCGCCCGTCTACTACCCGGAGATCGAGGTCCCGATCCTCGAAGACATCATGGCCTTCGTCCCCTGGGAGGGCTTCGGCCCGTTCGAGAGCTACACGCCCGAGGAGATCGTCCGCGGCGGCGAGACCTTGGAGCTGGCGGGGCTGGAGCTCGACGTCGTCTTCACGCCGGGTCACAGCCCCGGCCACGTCACCTACGCCGTCCGCGACGAGAACGCCCTCTTCTCCGGCGACGTCCTCTTCCAGGGCTCGGTCGGCCGCGTCGACCTCCCCGGCGGCGACGGACCGACCCTGCTCGCCTCGATCGGGCAGTTGCTGGACAGCTTCCCGGACGAGACCGTCGTCCATCCCGGGCACATGGGTCTGACCACGCTCGGGGCCGAGCGCGCCACCAATCCCTTCCTCGGCTCGCTGACGTAAGGTCGCCAAATGGCGAGCAAGTTCCAAGCCCCGCGAGGGACCTTCGACATCCTGCCCGAGGCGGCGCGTGAACGGGCGCGCCTGGAAAGCGCCGCGGCGGAGATCTTCGCCCGCGCCGGCTACGAGCCGATCGCGACGCCGGCCTTCGAGGACACGGCCCTCTTCGAGCGCGGGGTCGGCCAGTCGACCGACATCGTCCGCAAGGAGATGTTCACCTTCGAGGACAAGGGCGAGCGCAGCCTCACCCTGCGCCCGGAGGGGACGGCCTCGATCTGCCGCGCCTACCTCGAGCATGGGATGCACAAACTGGCGCAGCCGGTGAAGCTCTCCTACCTCGGCCCGTTCTTCCGCCACGAGCGCCCCCAGGCGGGCCGCTACCGCCAGTTCCACCAGCTCGGGATCGAGTGCATCGGCACCGACTCGCCGCTCGCCGACGCCGAGGTGATCATGCTCCTCTCTGACCTGCTCGGGGAGCTTGGCGTGCCGGGGGTCGAGCTGCGGCTCGGCAGCCTCGGCTCGTTTGAGGCGCGACGGGCGTACCTGGAGGACCTGAAAGCGCACCTGCACGCCAACGAGGCCGACCTCTCCAAGGACGTGCGGGAGCGGATCGACATCAACCCGCTGCGCGCCTTCGACGCCGACGACGAGGGGACGCGGGGAGTGATGGCGAGCGCGCCGACGATCGTCGAGCGGCTCGAGGGCGAGGACGCCGAGCACTTCGCCGAGGTGCGAAGGCTGCTCGACGCCGCCGGCATCGCCTACATCGTCGACACGAGCCTGGTCCGCGGCCTCGACTACTACACGCGGACGATCTTCTCCTTCGTCTGCGACCAGCTCGGGGCGCAGTCGGAGATCGGCGGCGGCGGCCGCTACGACGGCCTGGTCGAGCAACTCGGCGGGCCGGCGACGCCGGCCGTCGGCTTCGCCGCGGGGATCGAGCGGATCCTGCTGGCGCTGGACGAAGAGGTGCCGGCGCCCGGGCGCGATGCCTTCGTCGCCGTCGCCGACCCAGGTCAGCGCGAGCGAGCTATGGCGCTGGCGGTCGAGTTGCGCCACGCCGGCCTCTCGGCCGAGGTCGACCTCGCCGGCCGCAACCTCAAGAGCCAGTTCAAGCACGCCGACCGGGTCGGCGCCCGCCGCGTCCTCATCCTCGAGGCCGACGGCAGCGCCAAGCTGCGGGACATGCAGACCGGAGAGCAGCGCGACGCCGATCCCGGCAACCTTGTCGACGAGATGACGGGAGGGGGATCGTGAGCGAGGCAATCGGCCCGTACCGCACCGCTTGGTGCGGCGAAGTGCTGGCGGACCAGGTCGACAACGAGGTGAAGGTCGCGGGCTGGGTGCATCGGCGGCGCGACCACGGCGGCCTGATCTTCATCGACCTCCGCGACCGCAGCGGCATCGTCCAGCTCGTCTTCAACCCCGACAGCTCCGGCGAGGCCTTCGCGCTTGGGCATGAGCTGCGCCCGGAGGACGTGCTGAGTGTGGGCGGCGGTGTCGTCCGGCGCGCTGAGGACACCGTCAACCCCGAGCTTCCCACCGGCGAGTTCGAGGTCCAGGTGACCTCGGCCAAGCGGCTGGCGAAGGCGGAGACGCCGCCCTTCCAGATCGAGGGCTTCAGCGGCGAGGTCGGGGAGGACACGCGCCTGCGCTACCGCTACCTCGACCTCCGCCGCGAGCAGATGCAGAAGGCGCTGGAGCTGCGCCACCGGGTGGTCGCGGCGATGCGCGAGTACCTCGGCGGCGAGGGCTTCCTCGACATCGAGACCCCGGTGTTGACGCGCTCGACGCCCGAGGGCGCGCGCGACTTCCTCGTCCCCAGCCGCCAGCAGCCCGGCTCCTTCTATGCACTGCCGCAGTCGCCGCAGCTCTTCAAGCAACTGCTGATGATCTCCGGCTACGAGCGCTACTTCCAGATCGCCCGCTGCTTCCGCGACGAGGCGACGCGGGCCGATCGCCAGGCCGAGTTCACCCAGCTCGACATCGAGATGTCCTTCGTCGGCGTCGACGACGTGATCGCGGTCAACGAACGGCTGCTCGCCCACGTCTTCGAGCGCGCCGGCGGGCCGGAGATCGCGGGCAAGATGGAGCGGATGGGCTACGACGAGGCGATGGGCCGGTTCGGCACCGATCGGCCCGACCTGCGCTTCGGACTTGAGCTTGTCGACCTCGGCGACGCCCTGCGCGAGACCGAGTTCAAAGTCTTCCGCTCGGTCCTCGACGGCGGCGGCGCGATCCGCGGCCTCAACGCCGGCCGCCGTGAGATGCCGCGCTCCGAGCTCGACGGCCTCATCTCCCGCGCCCAGGAGCTGGGGGCGAAGGGGCTGGTCTGGGCCTTCCGCGAGGGCGACGGGTGGCGCTCGCCCACTGCCAAGTTCCTCAGTGAGGCTGAGCTCGCCGACCTCAACCAGCGCCTCGGCGCCGAGGAGGGCGACCTGCTGCTGCTCGTCGCCGACAAGGTGCCGGTGGCGAACGCGGTCCTCGGCCAGCTCCGCCTCGACCTCGCCGAGCGCTTCGACCTGATCGACGAGAACGAGAACCGTCTGGTCTGGATCGTCGACTGGCCGCTGATGGAGTGGAACGAAGGGGAGAAACGCTGGGACGCGCTGCACCACCCGTTCACGGCCCCGGCCGGTGACTTCGATCCCAGCGATCCGGGCGCCGCCCGGGCCCAGGCCTACGACGTCGTCTGGAACGGGCAGGAGCTCGGCGGTGGCTCGATCCGTATCCACGACGCCGAGATGCAGGAGGCGGTCTTCGGCGCCCTCGGGATCGACGCCGAGACGGCGCGGGACCGCTTCGGCTTCCTGCTCGAGGCGCTGCGCTACGGGGCGCCGCCCCACGGCGGCATCGCCTACGGCGTCGACCGCATCGTCCAGCGCCTCTTCGGCGCCGAGACGATCCGCGACGTGATCGCCTTCCCGAAGACCGCGTCGGGCTTCGACCTCCTTACCGGCGCCCCGGCCCCGGTCGACGAGCTGCAGATGCGCGAGCTCGGCATCGGCATCCATAAGTCGAAACTCGCCGGCCACTGAGATGGGCCTGCGGGACTGGATCCCCCGCAGGTGGCGGCCGGGACCCGGGCCCGGCCAGACGCCGGTCCACATCGACGACCCCGGCTACGACAGCTGGGAGGTCGTCCGCGACTTCGGCGACGTCCGCACCGCCCGCGCCTGGCACCAGGCCCTCGTAGAGGCCGAGATCGAGGCCGTCCTCACCTCCGACTGGCCAATCGACCGCTTCGGCCGCGGCGACATCTCCCTCCGCGTCCCGGCAGAGCGCTGGAGCGAAGCCGAGTGGCACTTGTCGAACCTCGACGAGGGCGAAAGCTTCTCCTAGGCCGCCGCAGGACGTCCGTTTAGAGGGGCCGTCGCGGTGGTAAGTTTGGAGCAGGCTCGAACCCGTACGAGAGCCGTCTCACCGTTTGACCCAACACAAACGGCACGGGAGCTGACAAGTCTCTTGGTCTCTTGGGATCCGGAGCAGGCACCCACCTTCATTTGAAGGGATCAAAGCCAGAGGCGGCAACGGCGGGTTGGGGCCTTTTTGTTGGGCCCGGTGAGGTTGGGGTTTGGAGGGACGGTGGGCGCTTTACCCTTCGGAGCGTGGAACGCGAGCTGTTCGAGCACTATCTGACGGATGAGAGCCGGCGTGGGCCGGTTGTCGATGGCGCCTTTACGGGCGCTGCGGGTGGGGCTGCTTGCGGAGATCTGTCGCGCGTTTCGTTCCTGGTTGCCGGCGGGCGCCTCGAGAAGGTGACCTTTGACGCTGAGGGCTGTGGGGCCACGAAGGCGGCAACCGCGGCCGTTGCCGAGATGATCGACGGTGCTCCGGTCCTCGACGCCGCTCTCATCGACATCGACACCGTCGACACCGCGATCGGCGGCCTCACTCCCGCCAAGCGCCACGCAGCCCAACTCGCCACCGACGCACTCCACCGGGCCCTCCAAGGCGTCGCGTCCTCGAATCTGAACCTTGTCGCGGACCGGGTGGGAGGGAGAGGCCTCCCGGAGGAGCCTCCCCAAAACTCGCGACGGAGGGAGGCCTCTCCCTCCCGACGCGTAGCAGTGGCCATGTCAGGCGGCGTCGACAGCGCTGTCGCCGCCTTGCTCGCCCGCGAGGAAGGCGCCGAGGTCGTCGGCATCACCGTCAAGCTCTGGACCGACCCCGAGACCGACGGCGCCAAGGCCTGCTGCTCGCCGGAGGCGGTGTTGGGGGCTCGGGCGCTCGCGCACCAGCTCGGGATCCCGCACTTCACGCTCGACCTCGAGGAAGACGTCCGGCGCCGCGTCGTCGATCGCTTCATCGGCGGCTACACCGAGGGCACCACTCCGAACCCCTGCATCCTCTGCAACGGCGAGGTGCGGCTGGCGGCGATGATCGATCTTGCCGAGCGGGTCGGGGCGGAGCGGTTGCTGACCGGCCACTACGCGCGGATCGTCGAGGACGGGGACGGGCCGCTGCTGGCAGCCGCCGCCGACAAGGCGAAGGACCAGAGCTACATGCTCGCCGCTCTGCCGCCGGAGCTGCTCGGGCGCCTCGGCTTCCCGCTCACCGAGCTGACCAAGCCCGAGGTGCGGGAGATCGCCGCCCGCCATGGCCTCGCCGTCGCCCGTAAGGCTGAGAGCCAGGACCTCTGCTTCCTTGCCGGCCAAGGCAAGCGCGGCTTTCTCCGCCGTCACGGCGGCTTGCGCGAGCGCGACGGCGCGATCGTCGACTCCGCCGGGCGCACGCTCGGCCGCCACCGCGGCCACCACGACTTCACCGTCGGCCAGCGCCGCGGGATCGGCGTCGCGGCGCCGGAGGCGCTCTACGTCCTCGCCACCGATGCGACCGCCAACACGGTCACCGTCGGCACCCGCGCCGAGCTGGAGAAGCGCAGCGTCCGCGTCCGCGACGTGGTCTTACACAGAGACGGCAGCGCCGTCGACGCGGTGAAGCTGCGGTACCGCTCCCGCGCCCTCCCCGCCACCGTCTCGGCGGCGGGGAAGGGACGGCATCCATCCCTGGACGTAGATCTGGGCGAGGCCTTCCCTGGCGTGGCCCCGGGCCAGACGGCGGTGCTGATGGCCGGCGAGCAGATCGTCGGCCACGGCACCATCGCCGCCTAGGTCAGGAGGCAGGGTCAGACGGCCGAGCTGGTCGCCACCGTTGCGTTCTCATCCCGGCGCATCTGGTTGACGCCCTTGACGCAGGTGCTGAAGGGGGTCCCCTTCACGCCTTTGACGTGCTTCTTGCTCAGCGACTTGCACGCTTTACGCGCCGTCAGGCTGTCGTTCTTGTCGGCTTGGGCCATCGCCTTCACGCAGTTGCTGAAAGCGGTGCCTTTCACACCTTTGACGTGTTTCTTGCTCTCGCCCCGGCAGTAGTAGCCGTAGGCTTTCCCTTTCGGCGCCGACTTCGGGCCCTGAGGCGTGGTCGGGTGGTCGGGGTGGTAGTTGGGGCCCTCGGGGGTGTAATCCGGGCCATCGGCCATGCCCGCCACGGGCAGCAGCCCCAGCGAGAAGATCGCGAGTCCCATTACAAGCGTCATACGAAGCTTCATTTGTTTGCCTCCTTCGACAAAGTCGAACGAACGATGCAGTCCCACTAAAACGCGCCTGGGGGCGCATCTATAAGGGCAAACTTTTTGGAGCAGCCGATCCTCCGCGCCTGACCGGACAGGTGTCCGATCGGACAAATATTTAGGCTTCCTAACATGAGGGCGAAGGAGATTCGGGAGACGTATCTGTCTTTCTTTGCCGAGCGCGGGCACAAGATCGTCCCCTCGGCCTCGCTCGTGCCGTCCTCGCACGACCCCTCGGTCCTCCTCACGACGGCCGGGATGCAGCCCTTCAAGCCCTACTTCCTCGGGCGCGAGCAGCCGCCAGCGCCGCGCCTCGCCGACGTGCAGAAATGCTTCCGCACCACCGACATCGAGGAGGTCGGCAACACCGCCCGCCACATGACCTTCTTCGAGATGCTCGGCAACTGGAGCTTCGGCGACTACTTCAAGGCCGAGTCGATCCCCTGGGGCTGGGAGCTCTCGACCCAGGGCTTCGGGATGGACCCGGAGCGGATCTGGGTCACCGTCTTCGGCGGCGACGAGGAGCTCGGGCTCGGCCCCGACGAGGAGGCGATCGAGATCTGGCGCGCCACCGGCGTCCCGGAGGAGCGGATCGTCCGCCTCGGCCGCGAGGACAACTTCTGGCAGGCCGGCCCGACCGGCCCCTGCGGCCCCTGCTCGGAGCTCTACCTCGACCGCGGCCTCCAGTTCGGCGCCGAGGGCGACCGGCCCGGCGACGACAGCGACCGCTTCCTCGAGTTCTGGAACCACGTTTTCATGAGTTATGACCTCGCCGAGGACGGCACTCTGACCGAGCTGCCGATGAGGAACATCGACACCGGCATGGGCCTCGACCGGATGGCGGCGGTCCTCCAGGACGTCCCCTCCGTCTTCGAGACCGACCACGTGCGGCCGCTCGTCGACCTCGCCGAGGAGCTCTCCGGCCGCCGCTACGACGAAGGCGGCGCGGTGACGCGGGCGATGCGGATCGTCGCCGACCACAGCCGCGGCGCCGCCTTCCTGATCGCCGACGGCGTCGTCCCCTCCAACGAGGACCGCGGCTACATCCTGCGCCGGATCATGCGCCGGGCGATCCAGCAGGGCCGCACGCTCGGCCTCGAGGCGCCTTGGCTTGGCCGCTTCGCCGAGCGCACGATCGAGCTGATGGGCGAGGACTACCCCGAGCTCGTCGCCGAGCGGGAGACGATCGCGCGCTGGGTCGGCGACGAGGAGGAGAGTTTCGGCCGCACCCTGGAGCGCGGCAGCGAGCTGCTGGAGCGGCTCGTGGTCGAGGCCAAGGAGGGGGAGACCTCCTGGATCGACGCTGCCGAGGCCTTCAAGCTCCACGACACCTACGGCTTCCCCTACGACCTGACCAAGGAGTTGCTTGCCGAACAGGGTCTCTCGGTCGACGACCAGGGCTTCCAGGAGCTGATGGAGGAGCAGCGTCAGCGCGCCCGCACGGCGAGCGCCACCGCCCACGGCTCCGAGAACACCCACGAGCGCGTCCTCGCTTTCGCCGACGCGGCGCCGCCGACCCAGTTCGTCGGCTACGAAACCCTCCGCTCCACCACCGGCCTCGCCGCCGTCGAGGCCGCCGACGGCAAGGCGCTGGTCAAGCTCGAGCAGAGCCCTTTCTACGCCGAGGGCGGCGGCCAGGTCGCCGACTCGGGCGTCCTGCGCTGGGGCGAGCAGGAGGCGCGGGTCGTCGACGTCTACCGCCTCGGCGAGGACCAGGCGCTTGAGGTCGAGGCGGGCGGGGCCACGATCGAGCCCGGGGTCCCGGTCGAAGCCGAAGTCGACGCCGAGACCCGCCACGCGACGATGCGAAACCACACGGCGACGCACCTGCTGCACGCAGCCCTGCGCGAGCGCCTCGGGACCCACGTCCGCCAGGCCGGCTCGGCCGTGCGCCCGGACAAGCTCCGCTTCGACTTCACCCACGGCCAGGCGCTCGCGCCCGAGGAGCTGCGCGACGTCGAGGAGCGGGTCAACGAGTGGGTGAAGGCGAGCCGCCCGGTCCGCTGGATGAACATGAACCGATCCGAGGCCGAAGAGCTGGGCGCGATGGCCCTCTTCGGCGAGAAATACGGCGAGTGGGTGCGGGTGGTCGAGGTCGACGGCGTCTCCCGCGAGCTCTGCGGCGGCACCCACGTCGCCAACACCGCCGAGGTCGGCATCTTCAAGCTCACCTCCGAGGGCTCGAGCGCCGCCAACGTGCGCCGGGTCGAGGCGATCACGGGTCCCGCGGCCATTGACTTTTTCCGCGAGCGCGAGGCGCAGCTGCGCGAGGCGGGGGAGCTGCTCGGCAACCCGCAGGACCCCGTTGCCGCCGCACGCCGCGCCGCCGAGCAGCTGAAGCAGGCGAGCGCCGGCGCCGAGAAGGCCCAGCGCGAGCAGCTCGGGGGCGCCGCCGACGACCTGGCGGGACAAGTTCAGGAGCTACCGGGCGGTGGCCGCGCTGTCGTCGCCACGGTCGAGGAGAGCCTGCAGGCGAACCCGAAGCAGCTGCTCGACCTCGCCAACCGCATTCAGTCAAAGGTCGGCCAGCCCGCGGCGGTCGTCCTCGGCGGCGCCTTTGGTGGCAAAGCCGGGTTGGTCGCGCTGGTCTCCAAGGACCTCGTCGAGCGCGGCCTCTCCGCCGGGGCGATCATCCGCGAGATCGCCCCGATCGTCGGCGGCGGCGGCGGTGGCCGCGACGACATGGCCCAGGCCGGCGGCAAGGACCCGTCCAAGCTCGACGAGGCGCTGAGCGCCGCCCGCGCCGCGATCGAGCGGGACCTCACCTGAGGACATGCGTGTGCTCGCCCTCGACCATGGGACCGTCCGCATCGGCTGCGCCCTCTCCGACCCGAGCGGGACGCTGGCGACGCCGCTGCCGGTGATCGAGCCGCCGGAGGCGCGGGCCGTCGCCGAGCTCGTCGACGAGCACGGGGTGGAAGTGGTCGTCGTCGGCCTGCCCTTGCACCTGAGCGGCGAGGAGGGCAGCCAGGCGGGTTTAGCCCGCAGCTTCTGCCGGGAACTGGAGGCGATGCTCACCGTCCCGGTCGAGACCTATGACGAGCGTCTGACCTCGCGGATGGCCGACGCCAGCCGCCGCGGCGGCGCCTCCGCCGCCCGCGACTCGATTGCCGCCGCCCACCTGCTCGAGTCCTACCTGGACAGCCGGCGATGAGCGACGACTGGCTCGAAGGCGATCCCTTCGCCGACCCCGACGACCCCGCCGCGCGCGAGCGCGAGCGGCGCCGGCTCGAACGCGAAGAGAAGCGCGCCAAGAAGGCGGGGAAGCAGGCCGAGGTCGAGCAGAAGGCGCCGGCGCCTCCGCCGGCTCCGCCGGTTGCCCCTGCGGCCGCCATGCCACCTCAACCCCCACCGTCCGAGCCGCTGCCGCCTCAGACCCCCGAGGAGGAGTTCTGGGACGAGGAGCCACCACCACCGCCCCCCGTGGTCGCCACCAACGGCAAGTCCAATCGGCCGCCCAAGCGTGACCTCGGCTTCCTCGCCTCGATCGGGCGCCACCCGTTCCGCGTCTTCGCCGTGGTTGCCGCCCTCTTCGCGCTCTGGTTCCTCAACTCGCTCTTCCAGCCCTTCCACGGCGATGGCTCCGGCAAGGTGGCGGTGACGATCCCGAAGGGGTCGAGCGTGGCCGAAGTCGGTGACCTCCTCGCCGAAAAGGACGTGATCGCCAACTCGACCCTGTTCCAGGTCCGGGTCACCCTCGCCGGCAAGCGCTCCGAGGTCTACTCGGGGAACTTCACCCTCGCCCACGACATGAGCTACGGCGCCGCGATCGACGAGCTCTCGGTTCCGCCGGTGAAGCGGACGCTGACGGTGACGATCCCCGAGGGCTACACCCGCTCGCAGGCAGCGCAGGTGGTCGAGGAAATCGGCGTCCCCGGCGACTACACGAAGGCGACGATCAAATCGAAGTACCTCGACCCGGCGGAATACGGCGGCAAGAAGGCGAAGGACCTCGAAGGCTTCCTCTTTCCCGACACCTTCGAAATGAAGCCGAAGGCGCCGGTCGAGGACCTGGTCCAGCTGCAGCTGCAGGACTTCAAGCGGCGGATCAAGGGCGTCGACATGGGCTACGCGAAGTCGAAGAACCTGACTGTCTTCGACGTCGTCACGATCGCCAGCATGGTCGAGGACGAGGCCGGCGTCGACAGCCAGCGCGGGCTCGTCGCATCGGTGATCTACAACCGTCTGCACGAAGGGATGCCGCTGGGAATCGACGCGACGATCCGCTTCGCCACCGGCAACTACACCGAGCCGCTGACCGAATCAGAACTGGCGATCGACTCCCCCTACAACAGCCGCACCAACGCTGGGCTACCGCCGGGGCCGATCAGCAACCCCGGCCTTGAGTCCCTCGAAGCGGCGGCGCACCCGCCGAAGACCGAATACCTCTTCTACGTGACGACGCCGGGCGCCTGCGGCAAGCTCACCTTCGCCAAGACCGAAGCCGAATTCGAAGCCGCGGTGAATAAGTACAACTCGGCCCGGGAAGCGGCCGGCGGCAACTCGCCGGACAGCTGCGGGGAATAGCGATGCCAAAGCTCGCGGTTCTCGGCCACCCGGTCTCCCACTCGCGCTCGCCAGCGATGCAGACCGCGGCGCTGGAGGCGCTGGGGCTGGAGAGCTGGAGCTACCGGGCGATCGACGCGGCCCCCGAGGCCTTCGAGATGACGGTCAAGGAGCTGGCCGAAGTCGGCTACGCCGGGGTCAACGTCACCGTGCCGCACAAGGAGGCGGCGCTGGCGCTGTCCGACGAAGCGAGCGAAGCCTCCCAGCAGATCGGCGCCGCCAACACGCTCGTCTTCAGCGACAAGCGGATCGAGGCCCACAACACCGACGCCGACGGCCTGCTGGCGGCGCTGCCCGACCCGCCGCGCGGCCACCGCACGCTGGTCCTCGGTGCCGGCGGCGCTGCCCGGGCGGCGATCTGGGCGCTGCGCTGGGAAGGGGCGGAGGTCGAGGTCTGGAACCGGACGCCGGAGCGGGCGGAGGCGATCTGCGCCGAGCTGGGTGGCAAGGCCGTGATCGCACCCCGCCAGAGCGAGTACGACCTGATCGTCAACACCAGCGCCGCGGGGCTCCGCGGCGAGGACCCCTTCGATCACCTGCCGCTGGAGCGGGGCGAGTTCACCGACCACCAAACGGTCGTCGACATGGTCTACGGCGAGCGCCGCAGCCGCCTCCTCAAAGCGGCCGAAGGCGCTCGCGCCGCGGTCGTCGACGGCCTCGAGATCCTCGTCCAGCAGGGTGCCCGGTCGCTGGAAATCTGGACCGGCCGCCGGCCCGACCTCGACGTGATGCGCGAGGCGGCGCGGCGCCGATAGCCTTGCCGCGATGACGACTTTCCGTTTCACCACCGCGGGTGAGTCGCACGGGCCGGGGCTCGTGGCGATCGTCGAGGGCATGCCGGCCGGCCTCGAGCTCGACCGCGAGGCGCTCGACCGCGACATGGCGCGGCGCCAGCTCGGCCACGGGCGCGGCGGTCGGATGAAGATCGAGACCGACACCGTCGACGTCCGCTCCGGCGTCCGCCACGGCCTCACGCTCGGCAGCCCGATCGCCCTCCTCGTGGCCAACCGCGACTACAAGAACTGGGAGGAGCGGATGAACCCCTGGCCGGTCGAGGGGTTCTCGCCCGACGAGGTGCACCTGCCGCGGCCGGGCCACGCCGACCTCGTCGGCGCCCAGAAATACGGCCACTCGGACATTCGCAACGTCCTCGAGCGGGCGAGCGCGCGCGAGACCGCCGCCCGCGTCGCCGCCGGCACGATCGCCCGCGCCTTCCTCGCCCGCCTCGGGGTGCAGATCCACAGCCACGTGCTGCAGATCGCATCGGTGCGGGCGCAGGAGCGCGCCGAGCTGAAGCCGGAGGACTTCGCCGGCGTCGACGAGGACCCGGTCCGCTGCCTCGACTCAGAGGCAAGCAAAGGGATGGTTGATGAGATCAACCGCTTGCGGAAGGCGAACGAGAGCCTCGGCGGCAGTTTCGAGGTCGTCACCTTCGGGCTCGTGCCGGGGATCGGCTCCCACATCTCCTGGGAAGACCGGCTCGACGGTCGCCTCGCCGGCGCCGTTGCCTCGATCCAGTCGATTAAGGGGGTGGCGATCGGCGAAGCCTGGGACGTCGCTGGCCGGCCTGGCTCCGAGGCGCACGACGAGATCTTCTGGTCTGAGGAGCGCGGGTACTACCGCGAGACCAACCACGCCGGCGGCCTCGAGGGCGGGATGACCAACGGCCTGCCGCTCTCGGTGCGGGCGGCGGTGAAGCCGATCTCGACCCTGACCAAGCCGCTGCGCTCGGTCGACACCCAGACCAAGGAGCCGGCGCAGGCGCTGCGCGAGCGCACCGACTCCTCAGTGGTGCCGGCGGCGGCGATCGTCGCCGAGGCGATGGTGGCCTTGACCCTCGCCCGCGCCTACCGCGAGAAGTTCGGCGGCGACCACATCGACGACGTCGTCGCGGCGGTCGAGGCGTACAAGCAGCGCATCGACTTCCGGGGCTGAGGCGGTGGCGCGCCCGGCGATCGTCTTCATCGGCTTTATGGGGGCCGGCAAGAGCACCGCGCTCGCCGCTGCCCGCAAGGCGGGGCTGGAGACGACCGAGATCGACGAGCTGATGGAAGCGGAGCTCGGCAAGCCGATCCGCCAGGCCTTCGAGGAGGACGGGGAGGAGGCCTTCCGCGCCCGCGAGGAGGAGGTCGTCGGTCGCCTGCTGGAGAACGCCGACGGCGGCGCGATCGCCCTCGGCGGCGGCAGCATCCTCTCCGAGCGCGTTCGCAAGGCGCTCGACCGCCACATCGTCGTCTTGCTGGAGATCGACGCGGCTACGGCGTGGCAGCGGATCGAGGGAACCGATCGGCCGCTGGCGACGAGCGAAGAGGGCGTGGCGAAGCTGCTGGCGGAGCGGGCGCCGTTCTACGAGGAGCTGGCGGACGCGGTCGTGCCGGTGGGGGACAAGAGCATTGTCGAGCGGGCGTTCCCGGCGATCCAGGCGCTGGAAGCGATGCCTGAGGGGACGCGCCTGCTTTGGGCGACGAGCGCCTCCGGTGACTATCCGGTGCTGGTTGGGCGCGAGCTGCTCGATACCGACTGGTGGCCCCTCGACGGCACGGGCTTCTGCATCACTGACACCAACGTGGAGGGGCACGCTCGACGTCTGCGTTCGCCGGAGAAGGTCCTCGCGTTCTCGCCGGGGGAGAAGTCGAAGACGCTGCAGGAGGTGGGGGAGGTTGTCCGCGAACTGGCCTCCTTCGGAATGACCAGGGAAGACCACGTAATTGCGGTGGGAGGCGGAGTGGTCGGTGACCTTGCCGGTTTCTGTGCCCACGTCTATCAGCGCGGCGTTCCCGTGGTCCAGGTGCCGACGACGCTGGTCGCCCAGGTGGACTCCGCCTACGGCGGCAAGACCGGCGTCGATATCGGCGAGCTGAAGAACTACGCCGGCGCCTATCACCAGCCGGCGGCGGTGCTGACGGACACCGCGACGCTCGAGACGCTCCCGCCGAGAGACCTGGCCGCCGGGTTCGTCGAGGTGCTCAAGACCGGGCTCCTGGCCGGCGGGCCGCTGTGGGAGCGCGTTCGCACGATCGAGGCGATTGACCCGGGCGGGCTCGACGACGTCGTCTTTGCCTGCGCTCGTTACAAGTGCGCGGTGGTCGCCGCCGACGAGCGTGATGGCGGCCTGCGCCACGTGCTCAACCTCGGCCACACGGTGGGCCACGCGATCGAGGGGGTCTCTGAATTCGCCTATCTGCACGGGGAGGCGATTGGCCTCGGTCTCCTGGCGGCGCTGCGGCTCTCCGATGCTCCCGACCTGCGCGAGGAAGTGGCGACGATTCTCCGCCGGCACGACCTGCCGGTCAGCCTCGAGCGGGCGGTCGGGGTCGACGACGTGCTGGCTGTGCTCGATCGCGACAAGAAGCGCACCGCCGCCGGGGTCGGCTTCGTCCTCCTCTCCGAGCCCGGCAAGCCCCGCACCGGCGAAATCGTCGACCCGGCTAAGGTCCGAGAGGCCGTGAAGGAGCTCTATCCATGACCACTGTCTCCAACCGCGTCGCCGTTCTGCACGGGGTCAACTTCGACGTCCTCGACCGGCGAGACCCTGGCATCTACGGTGGGCTCTCGCTGGCGCAGCTGGAGGCGAAGATCTCCGATTGGGCGCATGAGCTGAAGCTGGAACCGATCTTCTTCCAGACCAACGCCGAGGGAGAGTTCTGCGAATACCTGCACCGCTCGGCCGACGGTCTCGCCGATGGGGTGATCGTCAACGCCGGCGCCTGGACCCATTACAGCCGCGCGATCGGTGACGCGCTGGAGCTGACGAAGCTGCCGGCGGTCGAGGTCCACCTCTCCGACGTCGAGGCTCGCGAGGACTGGCGCAAGCTCTCGGTCTTCGACGGCCTCGTCCTCGCCAAAATCTCAGGTAAGGGGCCCGACGGCTACCGCGAGGCGCTGGAGCGTCTCGCCGGCGAGCTGGGCACGGGCGGCTGATGCGCGGCCGCGGCGACCGGCTGGAGAAGCTCCTCGCCGAGCGCGAGCTCGACCGGATGCTGGTCACCGATCTCACCAACGTCCGCTACCTGACCGGGTTCACCGGCACCAACGGCGCCGTCGTCTGCGGGCCCGGCGTCCGCCTCTTCTTCACTGACTTCCGCTACACCGAGCGCGCCGCGACCGAGGTCGAGGGCTGGGAGTCGCTGACGATCGGCAACGACTGGCTTGGAGGGATCTGCGAGCACCTCGTGGGCCGGGTCGGCTTCGAGGACGACCACATGGCGGTGCGGGTGCTGGAGAAACTCAAAGAGAAATTGCCGGAGGGGGTCGAGGTGGTCGCCGCCGGCGGTCGGGTCGAGGAGCTGCGGCGGGTCAAGGACGACGAGGAGCTGGCGAAGATCGCCGAGGCCTCGAAGCTCGCTGACGAAGTCCTGGCCTGGGCGCTGGAACAGGGCTTCGCCGGGCGGTCTGAGCGCGATGTCGCCCGCGCCACCGAAGCGCGGATCCACGAGTTCGGTGCCGACCCGTCCTTCCCGGCGATCGTCGCCGCCGGTCCCAGCGGCGCCCTGCCGCACGCGGAGCCCGGCGAGCGTGAGATCGGCCGCGGGGAGCTGGTCGTCTTCGACATGGGGGCACAGCTCGACGGCTACTGCTCCGACGGCACCCGCACCTTCGCCACCGGCGATCCGGGCGAGGAGGCGCGGGCCGTCTACGAGGTCGTCCGCCAGGCCCAGCAGGCGGGGCTCGACGCGATCCGAGCCGGGGTCAAGGGCGAGGACGTCGACAGCGCCGCCCGCGCCGTGATCGACGAGGCCGGCCACGGCGAGGACTTCGGCCACGCCCTCGGCCACGGGGTCGGGCTCGAGGTCCATGAGGGGCCGCGCCTCTCCCAGCGCTCCGACGACGTGCTCGCCCCCGGCGAAGTTGTCACGGTCGAGCCCGGCATCTACCTCGCGGGCAACCTCGGGGTCAGGATCGAGGACCTCGTCGTCGTCAGCGGGGACGGCCTGCGCAACCTCAGCTCGCTGCCCAAAGAGCTGCAGCTGGTCGACTGACGGACCGCTAAGCCGACGCTGAACGTTCAGATTCAAGGCGCGCCTGGCTGAGGTCGATGCCCAGGCATGGGTAAGAGCGGAGATACGCTGGTCTCCATCCACGAGGAAGCTCGCCGCGAGCGTCTCCTCGACATGGAGAGGCGCGTCCGGCGCTATCGCCTCGCCTGCTTTGGGATCCTCGCCCTAGCGCTGGCGGTGGGCGGCGGTGACTCTCTCGGCTACGGCTGGATCCCCCTTCTTGCCCTCGCCCTGCTCGGCTTCTCAGTCGCCGACCGCTTCATGCGGACCAGTTCCCGCCCGGCCCTCTGGATCGCCGGCGCCTGGGCCGCGCTCCCGGCTCTGCTCGCGGCGGCCGTGTTCGTCACCGGCGGCGCTACCAGCCCGGCGCTGGCCTGGCTAGCCCTGCCGGCGGTCACGCTCGGCTTCCGCTTCGAGCCGCGGGGGATGATCGTCGGGACCGTCTACGTGACCGTGTTGTTCCTCTTCGCGGCGATCGTCCCGGACCCACAGCTCGCCTGGGAACAGCGCCAGCTCCTGATCGCGATCGCGGCCCTGATCATCAGCACCGTCATCCTCAGCGGCGCCCTCGTCGAGTCTGACCGCGCCCACCGCCGCCGCTCGACCCTCGACCCCCTCACCGGCCTCTTCAACCGCAACGCGCTCGAGCAGCGCCTCTCCGAGCTCGACGGCCAGCCCTGCGATCCCTTCGAAGGCCAGTCCCACGCCTTCGTCCTCTGCGATCTTGACCACTTCAAGCGGGTCAACGATCAGTTCGGCCACGCCGCCGGCGACGCCGTCCTCCAGGACGTCGCCTACACGATGCGAGCGGCGCTGCGGGCCGGCGACTCGATCTACCGCGTCGGCGGCGAGGAGATTCTGGTGATGCTGCCCGGCGCCGGTCACGAGGACGCGCTGGAAATCGCCGAGCGGCTGCGGCTGGCGGTGCGCGAGCGCCGCCCGGTCGGCGTTCCGGTCTCGATCAGCGTCGGCGTTGCGGTTGCCGAGCCCGGCGTCGTCGACACCGACGAGTTGCTCGCCCGCGCCGATGCGGCGCTGTACGCGGCCAAGGCAAAAGGTCGCGACGTCGTCTACTTCGACGACTACGAGCCCGAGCTCGCCCCCGCCTAGAGATCTAGCGGCTGAGGTCCCAGTCGCTGCTGAGCCGCTCGCCGAAGGCGGCGAGCAGTTTCACGACCGCCTCGACGTCGCGCAGGTCGACCATCTCGACCGGCGAGTGCATGTATCGCAGCGGGATCGAGACGAGCCCGGTGGGGATGCCGGCGCGGGAGATCTGGAGGACGTCGGCGTCGGTGCTGGTGCCGCGGCCGCTGGCGCTGATCGAGTACTCGATCCCCTCGGCCTCGGCGGTCTCGACCAAGAGCTCGAAGACCTGCGGCGAGAGAGTGGAGCCGCGGCCGATTGCCGGGCCGGAGCCGAACGGGTGGCTGCCGATCTCCTTCTCGTCGACGCCGGGGGCGTCGGTGGCGTGGGTCACATCGACGGCGATCGCGATGTCCGGCCGCACGTGGAAGGCGGCGGTGCGGGCGCCGAAGAGGCCGATCTCCTCCTGCACGGCGGCGACGGCGGCAAAGGAACCGCCGGGGCCTTTGCCCTCGGCGCAGCGGCGCAGGCTCTCGAGGGCGACGTAGGCGCCGAGCCGGTTGTCCATCGCGCGGGAGACGAGGCGGTCGCCGACGACCGGCATCGGCTCGGCCGCGATCACCACCGGGTCGCCGACCCGGACCAACGCCTCGGCCTCCTCGCGGTCGGCGGCGCCGATGTCGATGTGCATGCCCTTCAGCTCGACGACCTTCTTGCGCTGGTCGGCCTCGAGCAGGTGGATCGGCTTGCGGCCGGCGACGCCGAGGACGGGACCGCCTTTACCGCGGATCTCGACCCGCTGGCCGACGAGGATCTGCGGATCCCAGCCGCCGACCGGGGCAAACCAGAGGAAGCCCTTCTCATCGATGTGGGTGACGATCAGGCCGATCTCGTCGATGTGGCCGACCACCGCCAGCAGCGGCGATCCGTCGCCGACGCGGGCGATCGTCGAGCCGATCCCGTCGACGCTGATCTCGTCGGCGAAGGAGGCGGCCTCGCGCCAGACCTCGGCAGCCGGCCCCTCGTACCCGGAGGGGGCGCCGGCGCGAAGCAGTTTGTCGAGGAGGACTGGAGTGCTCAAAAGGTTCGGGGAGTATGCCTAAGTGTGGGCTGCGCTTGCTTCGCGGCGGAGTTCTGCCCTGCCCGGACCGTAATAGCGGCGGTGCTCGAAGAGGACCATCGCCCAAATCAATACGACGGCAACCACGAGGGAGATCAGCGCGTCGACCTGAGTCGCCACCGGGACCAGGAAGAGGAGCACGATCGCCAGCCCAAGGCGGTGGCGGTTGATCGACCTCACGTGCCGGTAGCGGAAGGCGACGAGCCCGAGCAGGTAGATGGCGAGCCCGCCGAGCAGGGCGAAGGCGGGCACATCGTGCAGGTGCTCGTCGTAATGGCCGATCGTTACCTTCATCCCCAGCGCCATCAAGACGATGCCGGCGATCATCAGCAGGTGGATGTAGCTGTAGGAGTCCCGCGCCAGCTCATTCTGGACTCTCCCCACCTCGGCTTCGCCAAGACGGCGGGCGGAGATCAGAGCAACGACGTCGAAGTAAGTCCACCAGAGCGCCGCGGCGAGGAAGACGCCGAGGACGGCGGCCGCGCCGATCCCGAAGTCAAGCGCCCCGGAGGCGCCGACGCCGATCGCGACGATCGACTCGCCGAGGGCGATGATCACGATCAGCCCGTGGCGCTCGGCGAAGTGGCCGGGGACGAGCTTCCAGCCCTCGGCGCCGAAGAAGTAGGGCCCAGCCATGTCGAGGAAGATCGCCAGCGCCCAGAGCGCCCCCTGGGCGAAGCCGTCGAAGAGCGACGCGATCACGAGCAGTCCAATCGCGATTGCGGTGCTGACGGCGAGGCCAATGACCGAGCGGCGCAGGTCCTGGTCGTCGGCGCCGGCGAGCATGAAGAGGGCGATGTGGGCGGTGCGGAAGACGCCGAGCGCGAGGGCGAAGGTGAGGGCGAGGTTGTCGAAGGCCTCTTGAACGCTGAGCGAGACGATCAGCAGCGCCGCCATCGCAACGAAGATGACGAGGCGGACCGCCTCCGCCTCGGGGTCGATGACGCTGGTCAGCCACGAGTAGCCGACCCAGGCCCACCAGAGGACGCCGAGGACCAGCAGCCCCTGCGCCAAGCCCGACCAGGTTTGGTCATGGGACATCAGCGCCGTGCACTGGGTGATCGCGAGGACGAAGACGAGGTCGAAGAAGAGCTCCAGCGGCGTCACCCGCTCGCCCTCGCGGCGAATGGCGCTGAGGCGATGGTGGGTTTCGGGCGTGCCCTCCACGGCGCCCATCCTTGCACCCGCCGGAGATCGGTTAGCGTGGCCTGGGATGGCGAGCGGGAAACGGGTTGCAGTGGTGACGGGAGCGTCGACGGGGATCGGCAGGGCGACGGCGGTCCGGCTCGCGCGTGAGCCGGGAGCTGAGCTCGTCCTCGTCGCCCGACGCGAGGAGCTGCTGCGCGAGTTGGCGGAGCAACTGCCCTGCCGCGCCACCTACGTCGCGGTCGACCTCACCGACGCCGAGGCGCCACAGCGGGTCCGCTCCCACCTCGAGGCCGAGCATGGCGGCGACCTGCACCTGCTTGTCAACAACGCCGGCGCTTCCTGGCGCGCCTCCTTTGCCGAGGGCGGCTACGAGAACGTCCGCCGCCACATGGAGCTCAACTTCGACGCGGTGGTGCGGCTGACCGAGGCGCTCTTGCCGCTCCTGCGCGCCTCGGCGCCGAGCGCGATCGTCAACGTTGCCAGCACCGCCGGCCGCGTCGCCCGCGCCCGCACCGGTTCCTACAGCGCCAGCAAGTTCGCACTGATCGGCTGGACCGACGCCCTCTACGCGGAGGAGAAGCCGAACCGCGTGCACGTCGGCATGGTGCTGCCGGGCTTCATCAAGACCGAGGGGTTCCCGGCGACCGAGCTGCGCGAGAAAGCGGTCACCCGCTGGATCGTCTCGAAGCCGGAGAAGGTCGCCGAGGCGATTTATGAGTGCGGGCCTGGCGGCAGAGCGGAGCGCTACGTGCCGCGGCCCTATGGAGTTGCCGCCGCCCTGCGGATCCTCACTCCCTCCTTGGTCCGCCGCGTCCTCGGCGGCGGCGCGGCCTCCAACCTCACCACCAGCACCGCCGGCGACCGCGAAAAGAGCTCGGACTCGGGCTGATGCCGCCCTACGCCGACGTCATCGTCGCGCTGGCCCTCGTCGTCGTCGCGGTCGTCGCCACGATCTCGACGAGGAAGGTCCGCCAGGTCAACCGCCGCTTCCGGATGCTCGACGAGATCTCCCGGGTCGCCGAGCTGGGGAGCAGCCTCGACGAGACGCTGGAGGCGATCGTCGGGATCATCGTCCCGGAGCTGGGAGACATCTGCGCGATCGACGTGATCGAAGGCGACCGCGTCCGCCGCGCGGCCCTCCGCGTCGACGGCCCGGACGCGGAGGCGATCAAGGCTCGCCTGGTCGAGCGCGGACCGCGTCTGCAAGCGCAGGTCGCGAGCGACGCCGGCCGCGAGCGTCAGGAGCCGCTCCTGATCGAGATGAGGAGCGACGAGGACATCCGCGCGTTCGCCGAAGACGAGGAGGATTTCGAGTTCCTGCGCAGCCTCGAAACCCGCTCGAGCGTGACCGTCGAGCTGCGCGCGCGGGGCCGCCCGACGGGCGTGCTGACGATCAGCGTCGGCCCCTCTGGGCGGCGCTTCAACGAGGGCGACGTCCACTTCGTCACCATCCTCGCCGGCCGTGTCGCCCTCGCCCTCGACAACGCCGGCCTCTTCCACGACCTTGAGCGCTCCGAGAGCGAACGGGCCGAGATCGCCGAGACGCTGCAGCGGGGCCTCCTACCGCCGCCGCTGCCCCACATCCCCGGCTGGTCGGTCGCGGCGACCTACCGCCCGGCGGGGGCCGAGAACGAGCTCGGCGGCGACTTCTACGACGCCTTCCGCATCGCCGGCGGCTGGATGGTCGTGATCGGGGACGTCACCGGCCGCGGCGCCAAAGCAGCCGCCGTCACCGCCCACGCCCGCTACACGCTGCGGACCGCCGCCGCTCTGACTGGAGACCCGGTGATCGCGCTGCGCACCCTCAATCGCGAGCTGCTCGCCCGCCGCGGCACCGACCTCTGCAGCGTCGCCGCGATGGCCGTTTCCGAAGACCCGGCCGAGCCGGTGCGGCTGGCGGTCGCCGGGCACCCGCCGCCGCTCCTCGTCGATGGCGACGAAGTCACCGAAGCAGGGCAGGCAGGCCCGGTCCTCGGAGCTTTCGACGAGGAGGGCTGGACTCTCGTTGCCACCGAGGTCGAGGCGGGTCAACAGCTCGTCGTTGTCACCGACGGCGTCACCGAGTCGATGGGCGCGGGCGAGCGCTTCGGCGAGGAGCGGCTGCGCGCCCAGTTGACTGGGATCACCAGCCCCGCGATCGCCGCCCAACAGATCGAGGGCGCCCTGCATGAGTTCGCGGGCGGGACGCTCGAGGACGACGCTGCGATCATCGCCATCGCGCCCGCCACCGCCGACGTCGAGTCGGTGCCGGAGCGGGAGCGAGGGCTCGTCGAGCGACTCTACGAAGCCTTCAACCGCCGCGACCCCGAGGAAATTGTCGCCCTCTGCGACCCGGCGATGGCCTTCTTCCCGGTCGGCACCGCCGAGGAGATCGGCCGCGAGGCCCCCTATACCGGCCCCGAGGGCCTCAGCGAGTACCTGCGTGACGTCGAACGCGTCTGGGACGAGCTCCTGATCACCCCGAGCCTCGTCGAGAGCCGCGGCGGGTCCCTCCTGGTCCGCGGCCGCGTCTACGCCCGCAGCCGCCCTCTCGGCATCCGCGACGTCCCAGTCGCCTGGATCTGGGACCTCGATGGCAACTGCTTCGTCCGCGGCGAGGTCTTCCGCGACCCCGAGGAAGCCGTCCAGCGCCTCACGACCTCACCCTGAGCACCCTCCCGCCAACCCCCTACTAGGATTCGCCGCCGTGACTATCTCTACGAACCAGTTCAAGAACGGCACCCACATCGAGATCGACGGCAAGATCTGGAAGATCCTCGACTTCCAGCACGTGAAGCCGGGCAAGGGCGGCGCTTTCGTGCGGACGAAGCTGCGGCGGATCGAGGACGGCTCGGTGATCGACAAAACCTTCAGGGCGGGGGAGAAGTTCCGCCCGGTTCGGACCGAATCGAAAAAGATGCAGTACCTCTATGACTCGGGCGAGGCCGCCGTCTTTATGGACTCGACCGACTACGACCAGATCGAAATCGCCAAGGATCAGCTTGGCGATGCGATGCAGTGGGTCCTGGCCAACGACGAGGTCGACGTCCTCTTCGTCGACGAGCAGCCCAGCGACGTGCAGGTGCCGAGCGCGATCGAGATGAAGGTCACCCAGACCGACCCCGGCCTCAAAGGCGACACCGCCTCCGGCGGTGGCAACAAGCCCGCCACCCTGGAGTCCGGCGTCGTCGTCCAGGTCCCGCTCTTCATCGAGGAGGGCGAAACGGTTCGAGTCGACACGCGCAGCGGCGAGTACATCTCCCGCGCCTGACCGCTCCGGCGTCGGGCGCTGACAGAATGCAGGCATGCGCAGGTCAGACCAGCGGCGCGACGCCGTCTTCGCCAACTACCAGCGGGACGTCACCGGCCACCCGCTGGAGGAGCTGCTGGCGGAGGCGCGGCCGTTGACGCGTGAGCTGGCCGAGGGCGTCGATGCGAACCGCGAAGAGCTCGACGACATCATCGCCGCCCACGCGAAGGGCTGGACGGTGGACCGGATCGCGCCGCTCGACATGAACGTGATGCGGACCGCGCTCTACGAGATGGAATTCATGGACACGCCGGCCGAGGTCGCGATCAACGAGGCGGTGGAAATCGCCAAGGAGTACTGCGGCGCCGACGCCCCTAAGTTCGTCAACGGCATCCTCGGCGCCGTCGTCCGCGAGCGGGAGCCGGCCAAATGAGCATGCGCCTGCGCGAGATATCCGAGCGCCTGCGCGAGATCACCTCGCAGTTGCAGAGCGAGGAGGTCAGCGACGAGGTCGCAGCGCAGCTCGCGGCCGAGGCCGCCGACCTCTCCGCCGAGGCGGTAGAGGAGGCCAACCGCGAGGCGCGGCAACAGGCGAGCGCCGAGAGCACTTGAGCTACCCCGAGGATCTGCGGGGGCTGGTCGACGACGCCCTTGCGAAACTGACCTTCTCGGATTCTCCGCCGACCGCGGGCCTCGAGAAGGCGATGCGGTACTCGCTGCTGGCCGGCGGCAAGCGCGTGCGGCCTGTGCTGGCCCTGGCGACCGCCCGCGCCTTTGGCACCGAGCCGGAGCGCTTCCTCCCGGTCGCCTGCGCGATCGAGTTGATCCACACCTACTCGCTGATCCACGACGACCTGCCGGCGATGGACGACGACGCGCTGCGGCGCGGCCTGCCGACGTCGCACGTGAAGTTCGGCGAGGACGTCGCGATCCTCGCCGGCGACGGGCTCTTCGCCGAGGCGATGCGGCTCTTCTGCGAGCAGCCGGGGGAGCCGGCGCGGGTGCTGGCGGCACTGCGGGAGCTCGCCTCCGCGACCGGCGTCGACGGCATGGTCGGTGGCCAGTACGTCGACGTTGTCGGGGCCGAGTCCGACGCCGAGGGGCTGCGCGCCCTGCACGCCTTGAAGACCGGCCGCCTGATCGCCGCCAGCGTCAACGTCGTGCTTCTGCTCGAGGGAGCCTCCGAACCTGAGACAATGCCGTATCGCCGTTTCGCCGAGGAGCTGGGCGTGCTGTTCCAGATCGTCGACGACATCCTCGACGTCACCGAGTCCGACGAGCAGCTCGGAAAGCCACATGGAAGCGACGAGAGACATGGCAAACTCACCTACGTCAGCCTTTTCGGCCTCGATCAGGCCCGTGAGCTGGCAGCGAAATCACACGCGAAGGCCACGGCGGCGCTGGCCGAGGCCGGCGGCGAGACGGAGGACCTGAGGCGCGTGGCCGATTACATCTTCACGAGGAACGAATGAGCGAACAGCTCCCCACCCAGGGCAACGAGGAAGGCAAAGACCGCATCGAGGAGCCGCTGCTGCCGGGGGTCGACGCCCCGCAAGACCTGCACGCCCTCGACGACGAGCAGTTGCAGCAGGTCGCGCAGGAGATGCGCACCTACATCATCGACACGATCGGGGAGATCGGCGGCCACTTCGGCGCTAACCTCGGCACCTGCGAGCTCGCGGTCGCTCTCCACAGTTTGCTCGACTCGCCGCGGGACAAGATCCTCTGGGACGTCGGCCACCAGGCCTACCCGCACAAGATCCTCACCGGCCGGCGCGAGAAGCTGCCGACGATCCGCCAGTACGACGGTCTGGCGCCGTTTTGCTCGGTGTTCGAGTCCGAGCACGACATCATGGGCGCGGGCCACGCCTCGACCTCGATCGGCTACGCGGTCGGGCTGAAGGAGGCGATGCGGAAGGGGATCGGCACCGACGGCAAAGTCGCCGCGGTAATCGGCGACGGCGCCCTCACCGGCGGCGTCGCCTACGAGGCCCTCCATGCCGCCGGCGGGATGCAGACGCCGGTCGTGATCGTCCTCAACGACAACGGGATGTCGATCTCACCCAACGTCGGCGCCCTCTCGCGCTACTTCAACCGCATCCGCCTCAACCCGCGCCTCTGGCACGCCCGCGAGGGCGTCGAGGACCGGCTGACGAAGCTGCCGCTGGGGATGGGCAAACGGATCGAGCGGCTCGGCCCGGAGATCAAGGCGGCGATCAAGGCCTATTGGGCGCCGGGGCTCTTTTTCGAGGAGCTCGACCTCGCCTACATGGGCGTGATCGACGGCCACGACGTCCACGCCTTGCGCGAGGCGCTGACCGAGGCCTTCGAGGCCGATCGCCCGGTCGTCGTCCACATCCACACCGTCAAGGGCAAGGGCTTCGCGCCCGCCGAAGAAGGCGGCCTGGAGTCGATGGAGGAGTGGCACGCGGCAAAGCCGAAATCGATCGTCGAAGGCCAGCCGGCGGCGAGCGCGCCGAAACCGGTCCCGGTGACTGAAACCGATTCTCCCGAGGGGATCGAGGTGCTGGAGAAGCCGCCAGCCGCGGGCTCGCCACCCCAGTACACGAAGGTCTTCGCCGACGCGATCGTCGCCGAGGCCCAGGCCGACAAGCGGGTGATCGGGATCACCGCGGCGATGGCGGGGGGGACCGGCTTGCAAAAGCTCCTCGACGAGCTGCCCGAGCAGTACTACGACGTCGGCATCGCTGAGCAGAACGCCGTTCTGCTGGCCAGCGGGTTGGCCATTCAGGGGGCGAAGCCCGTCTGCGCGATCTACTCGACCTTCCTCCAGCGCGCCTACGACCAGATCGTCCACGACGTCTGCCTACAGAACCTCGACGTTACCTTCGCGATGGACCGCGCCGGCCTCGTCGGCGACGACGGCCCGACCCACCACGGCGCCTTCGACGTCTCCTACTTCCGGCCGATCCCGAATGTGGTCGTAATGGCCCCGCGCGACGAGGCGATGCTCGTCCACATGCTGCACACGGCGATTGCCCACGACGGCCCGGCGGCGCTGCGCTACCCGCGTGGCGCGGCGGAGGGGGCGAAGTTGCCGGCGAAGCCAAAGAGCATTCCGATCGGGGTCGGTGAGGTCCTCGCCGAGGGCGAGAAGGTGGCGCTGCTCGGCTACGGCTACGGGGTCACGGTCGCCCGCGAAGCCGCCGAGATCCTCGGCAAGCACGGGCAGCAGGCGACCGTCGCCGATGCCCGCTTCGCGAAGCCGATCGACGGGGAGCTGGCCGAGCGTCTGGCGCGCGAGCACGAGCTGCTGGTGACGATCGAGGAGAACGTCCTGCCCGGCGGCTTCGGTTCGGCGGTGCTGGAGCACCTCGAGGACGCCTTCGCCGAGGCGCCCGGGGAGCGAGCGCGAATCCTGCGAGTGGGCTTGCCGGACTCTTACGTCACCCACGGCAAGCCGGCGCTGTTGCGTGCCGAGGTTGGTCTCACCGGCGAGTCGGTCGCCGACCGCGTGCTCAGTTCGATGCCTAGTGCGCAGCCCGCACTGACCTAACGCCACCGACACCAAGTCAACTGACCTAATCAATTTTGACGATTGATTCAATTGGCGCAATCGATTAGCCTGCGCCAGTCTCTCCGGTGAACGGAGGAGCCGGCAGTTAAGAAGCCAGCGCTTCTGGGGGAAAACACCAAGGGGAGGAGAGGCGCGCATCTCTATATGTGTGGATCCGCTTGGGGAATCGGATCTCTCGCGCCCGCCTCATCGGCCGGGGCGCGAGGCGCGTCCGGTTGCAGCAGGTCCTAGCCCTCTTTGCCCGTTGCGTCGAAGATCGGGGCGCCGACCGGCTTTGACTCCGGTGAGCCGCGTTGGCGCAGGTAAATGACGAGGACGGCGAAGGAGCCGACCGCGAGGAACTCCGATTGCCAGTTCTGCAGGGTCGACTCCCAGAATTGGGAGCTGCCGAGGTAGCTCAGCCAGGAGACGCGGGGGTCGCCGTGCTCGTGCTGTTCCTGGTTGAAGTCGGTCCAGCCGGTGACCGATTGGGCAAACCAGCAGCCGAAGAAGATGAGGGTCATGGCGATGATCAGGCTGTTGGAGTAGATCGCCGTGCGGATGCCCCCGACCCGCGCCCAGAGCGGCGAGTCTTTGCGGGCGTGGCGGCCGATCTTCTGGTCTTTGTCGGACTCGGTTCCGGCTTTGTCGAGCTCCTTCGACTCGGGCGACCCTTTCTGCAGTAGCCAGACCGTGGCCAGCGCGAAGAGGGCGAACTGGAGGTACTCCGACTGCCAGTTCTCGGTCACCGCGTTGCCGAAGTCCGAAGAGGTGAGGTAGCGCCAGAAGCTGATCGTCGCCTCCTTGTGGGCGACCGCCTCCTCGTTGTAGAGGTTGTGCCCGGCGATCGCCTGCCCGACCAGCGCCAGCAGGAAGATCGCGAGGAAGAAGAGCGAGAGCGAGTTCTCTTTGACGAACTTCTTCATCGCTGACCGTCAGTGGTGGGTGAGGCCGATGATCGAGAAGTAGGTGATCCCGCCGATCAGGATCACGCTCCAAACGAACGCCATCGCGCGCATGATTTTTCCCTACCCAACTGCGCGGAAGATGATGCTTGCTTTAGGGGGCCGACTAACGGAGACTCCCTGCGTGCCAGGCGCGACGCCAGAGACCGACGGCAAGGCCATCCGGCGCCAGGTTCCGCGTTCCAGCCACGGCGACTGGGAGCCGCGCGAGCGCGACCCGCTGGCGATCCTCGCCGCCCAGGATGACTCGAGGATCCCCGAGCTGGTGCCGCTCCGCTACGGGCGCATGGGGGTTTCCGCCTTCACCTTCTTCCGCGGCGCCGCCGCGGTCATGGCCGACGACCTCTCCGCCGCCGAGAGCACGGGGCTGGAGGCCCAGCTCTGTGGTGACGCGCACCTCTCGAACTTCGGCGTCTTCGCCGCCCCCGACCGGCGCCTCGTCTTCGACTGCAACGACTTCGACGAGACGCTGCCGGGGCCGTTCGAGTGGGACCTGAAGCGGCTCGCCGCGAGCATCGTCGTCGCTGGGCGTGAGCGGGAACTCGGCAAGCGGCGGCGGCGGGGGGCGGTGCTGACCACGGTGGCCGGCTACCGGGAAGCGATGCGCCGCTTCGCCTCGCTCGGTGAGCTCGACGTCTGGTACGCGCGGATCGACGTCGAGTCGGCGATCGCCGGCTTCCGCTCGAAGGTCAAGAAGGTCCGCTTCGAGCAGATCGAGCGCAACCTCGCCAAGGCCCGCTCAAAGGACAGCCGCCGCGCCCTGCAGAAGCTGACCGAGGAGCGGGACGGCGAGCTGCGGATCGTCAGCGACCCGCCCCTGATCACGCCGGTCGAGGAGCTGACCGACCGGGCCGACGTCGAGGCGCAGCTGGAGGCGATCCTCGCCGCCTACGGGGAGTCCTTGGCGGCCGATCGGCGCCATCTCCTCTCCGCATACCGCTACGTGCACGCGGCGCGCAAGGTGGTCGGCGTCGGCAGCGTCGGCACCCGCGCCTGGATCGTGTTGCTGGAGGGCCGGGCCGGGGGGGACCCGCTCTTCCTGCAGGCGAAGGAAGCGGGCAACTCGGTGCTCGAGCCCTATCTAGGCGCCGGCGCCTACCGCCACCACGGGCGCCGCGTCGTCGAGGGACAGCGGCTGATGCAGGCTGCAAGCGACATCTTCCTTGGTTGGGTCACGGTCGAGGGGATCGACGGCAAGTCCCGCTCCTTCTACGTGCGCCAGCTCTGGGACGGCAAGGGCTCGGCCGACCTGGCGCGGTTCTCGGCCCGCGACCTCGGCGCCTACGGCGCCCTCTGCGGCGAAGCGCTCGCTCGCGCCCACGCCCGCTCGGGCGACCGCGTCGCGATCGCCGCCTACCTCGGCCGCGGCGACGCCTTCGACCAGGCGCTGGCCCGCTTCGCGGAGGCCTACGCCGACCAGAACGAAAGCGATTTCGAGCGCCTCGAGCAGGCCGTGGCCGATGGCGAGATCGAGGTCGAAGAGGATCCGCGGTGAGCTTGAAGACGGTCCGGCGCGGTGTCCTCGTCCTTCTCCTCGACGCGGGGATCCTGATGCTGCTGTCGGTGATGCTCGAGGGTTTCATCCTCGACGGGCCCCGCGCCGCGCTCGGTGCGGCGGCGCTGATCGGCCTCCTCAACGCCCTCGTCTGGCCGGTGCTGGCGCGGTTCGCGCTGCCGCTGACCGTCCTCACCCTCGGCCTCGCGGCGCTGGTGCTGAACGGCTTGCTGGTGACGGTCGCTATCGACCTTCTGCCCGGGGCCCACGTCAGCGGCGTCTTCGAGGGGACCGTGATCACGATCGTGATGGCGGCGGCGACGGCGGCCGTCTACGCGTTGCTGGCGATCGACGAGGACCACTCTTGGCACCGGCAGGTGGTGCGTCGGCAGGCCCGCCGCCGCAAGCAGGTAGTCGAAAGCGACGTTCCCGGCGTCCTTTTCCTTGAGATCGACGGCCTCGCCCACGACGTCCTCCTGCGGGCACTGCAGGACGGCAGCGCGCCTCATCTCGCCAGCTGGGTCCGCGGCGGCTCGCACCGGTTGCGGCGCTGGGAGACCGACTGGTCCTCGCAAACCGGCGCTTGCCAGGCGGGGTTGCTGCACGGCTCAAACGAGGACATGCCGGCATTCCGCTGGTGGGAGAAGGACCGTGGCACGGCGATCGTCACCAATCACCCGCGCGACGCCGAAGAGCTCGAGCGCCGTCACTCCGACGGCCGCGGCCTCCTCCACGCCGACGGCGCCAGCCGCGCCAACATCCTCTCCGGTGACGCCCCGCACTCGATGCTGACGATGAGCACGGCGCTGCGGCGACGGCGGCCGATCGGCCGCGACTACGCCGCCTACTTCGCCCAGCCCTACGCGGTCGCCCGCACCTTCGTGCTGGCGCTGGCGGACATCGGCCGCGAGCGCCGCGCCGCCCGCAGCCAGGTCCGCGACGACGTCCGGCCGCGGATCGCCCGCGGCCGCTCCTACGTCTTCGCCCGCGCCTGGGGGACGGTCGTGCAGCGGGACCTGCAGGTCGCCGCGGTGGTCGGCGACGTCCTCGCCGGTCGCCCCGTCATCTACACGACCTTCCTCGCCTACGACGAGGTCGCCCACCACTCCGGGATCGAGCGCCACGACGCCCTCGCCGTGCTGCGAGACCTCGACCGTCAAATCGCCCGGATCGCCAGCGCCTGCGCCGAGGCACCGCGGCCCTACCGCCTCGTCGTCCTCTCCGACCACGGCCAGTCGCAGGGGGAAACCTTCCTCGACCGCTACGACCAGTCGCTCGAGGATCTGGTCACCGCGGCCTGCGACCCCGACAGCGTCGTCGCGGCCGAAGACGGCGACGACGACTCCCTCTCCTACATGAGCGCGGGCCTGACCGAGATCGCCCGCGACGACACCGCGGCAGGGCGAACGGTGCGGCGGGCGACGCGGGACCGACTCGCCGACGGGGCGGTCGTCCTCGATGAGGAGGCGCGGGAGGAGATGGCCGCGAGCCGCGGCGGCGAGCTGCCGGAGCTCTCGGTGATGGCCTCGGGGTGCCTCGGCCTTATCAGCTTCCCGCGCGAGCCGGGGCGGGTCTCGCTGGAGCGGATCGAAGCGCTGTACCCGCGGCTAATCCCTGCATTGCGTGAGCACCCGGGCATCGGTTTCGTCCTCGTTCGCTCCGAGCGCTATGGCGCCGTCGTCCTCGGAGCGCGTGGGACCCGCTTCCTCGACTCGGAGCGGATCGAGGGGGAGGACCCGCTGGAGCCGTTCGGTCCCAACGCCGCCGATCACGTGCGTCGCAGCGACGGGTTCGCCCACTGCCCCGACCTGATGATCAACAGCACCTACTGGTCCGACTTCGGCGAGGTGGCCGCCTTCGAGGAGCTGGTCGGGTCGCACGGCGGCATGGGGGGGACCCAGAGCTTCCCCTTCGTCCTCCACCCGGCCGAGCTCGAGTGGCCGGCTGAAGAAGTCGTCGGCGCCGAAGCGGTCCACCGCATCTTCCGCACCTGGCTCGCGGGCCTCGGTCAGGACGCCTACGCCAGCGAGGTCGCCTCGCCCGGCGAGAGCACCCGCGTCTCGACCTGAGGGGCGACCTCGCGCATGCTGTCGAGGAACTCTTTGCCCGGGTGCCAGAGGCGGTCGGGGCGGAGGTGGTGGAGGCCGAACGGATAGAGCGTCCCCCAATGGATCGGGACCGCGACCCGCGGCGAGAGGAGAGCCGCCGCCTCGGCCGCTCCCTCCGGATCGAGGTGGCCGGGGCCAACGGTGGGGCCCCAGCCCCAGATCGGCAGCAGCGCGAAGTCGAGCTCCTCGGCCAGTTCTTTCATCCCCGGGAAGATGTCGGTGTCGCCGGCGAAGTAGACGCTGCGGGTGCCGCGGACGAGGAAGCCGATCGCCTGCGAGCGGCGCGCGTGGCGCCGTCGCCCCCCGTCGTGGTGGGCCTCGACCGCGGTCACGGTCAGCTTGCCGACAGGAACCGATGCGCCGGGCGCGAGCTCGGTGGCGTCGAGGAAGCCGTGGTGGGCGAAGAATGGTTGCGACCCCGGGGGGACCACCATTCGGGTCTCGCGGTCGAGCTTTCGCAGTGAGCCGACGTGGGCGTGGTCGTGGTGGAGGTGGGAGATCAGGACTGCATCGAGGTTCTCGGTTGCCTCCCGGGCCGGAGGCGCCCCGTGGCGCACGAGCGGCCCGAGGTTGCCGCCCAGCACTGGATCGGTGAGGAGCCGCGAGCCGTCGAGGTCGATTAGGACCGTTGAATGTCCGACGTAGGTGAGACGGTCCGAAGTCATATGAGCAAAAGGCCGCCGGAAGACCAAGCAATCGAGATCGAGCCTGGGGCCCTTAGCGGCCTTTTCGCGGCGCCGCAGTGGATGCGGGACCTCGGCTTCTCGTCCTGGCTCTTGGTCGGGTTCGGGGCGGCGCTGATCGGCGCGATCTGGCTGCTCTCGCTGACCGAGACGATCGTCTTACCGGTGATCACCGCCGGGATCATCGCCGCCGTCGCCTCGCCGCTGGTCGACTGGCTGAGCGGCCATCGCGTGCCGCGGGGAGTGGGGGCTGCCGTCGTCATGCTGGCGATCATCGCAGCAGCCTTCGGGGTCGGCCTCTTGGTCATGACCGGGATCGCCAGCCAGGCGAGCAGCCTCTCCGAAAGGCTGCAGGAAGGCGCAAGCCAGCTGCAGTCATGGGCGCAGGACCTTGGCGTCAGCGCATCGACGGCGGGCGACGCCAAGGCCCACGGGAGCGCTTCGGTCAGCGACGGCTTCCAGGCGTTGACGCAGGGCGTGCTCGGCGGCGTCGACAGGCTCGCATCCCTCGCCATCTTTCTCTCCTTCACCGCCCTCAGCCTCTTCTTCCTGCTCAAGGACGGGCCGCAGATCGGTGAGTTCGTCGAGCGCCACCTCGGCGTCCCGGTCCCGGTCGCCCACGGCGTCCTCGGGCGGGTCGCCTCGAGCATGCGCGGCTACTTCCTCGGGGTCACGATTGTCGCCGCCTGGAGCGCCCTGATCGTCGGCGCCGGCGCCCTCATCCTCGGGGTCCCTCTGGCGGGGACGATCGCCGTCGTCACCTTCCTCGGCGGCTACGTCCCGTACATCGGCGCCTGGACCGCCGGAATCTTCGCCGTCCTGATCGCCCTCGGGGGCAGCGGGGCGGAGGCCGCGGGAGCGATGGCGGTGATCGTGCTGCTCGCCAACGGCGTCCTCCAGCAACTCGTCCAGCCGATCGCCTATGGAGCGGCGCTGCAGCTACACCCGCTCGCGGTGCTGATCGCGACGATCGCCGGCGGCTGCCTCTTCGGCACGGTCGGTCTGGTCTTGGCGGCTCCGCTCCTCTCGGCCGCGGTGAAGATCACCGCCGACCTCAGAGCGGCCGAGGAAAAACCCGCCCCGGTGCCATAAGCACCGAGACGGGCAAAGCTGCAGCGCCGGAGACATCCAGCACTGTCACCCGACAGTTGCACCAATCTGTGTCATATAAGGCTAGACTCAGCTTGGCGGTGCTCATCGGGGCTTTGACTGGTAGCCCAACCCTAACGGGACGGTGGGCACCGTCGCTTTTACTGCAGGGAGGCGCGGGCGGTTCAGCAGGTCCAGTCGCTGACGCCGGTGATCGGGATCCGATCCGTCTCCGGCTCCAGCGAGAGGCGCACCAGGCGGGTGCAGAGGAAGTTTCCCTGCTCTTCAGTCTTGCGGTGGTCGAAGATCCGGCAGAGGACGACGCGGTCCTGCTGGCGGCGACAGCTCTGGACGCCGGCCTTGGCACAGCTCTCGTCGTGCTCGCAGGTGTTGGCGGCGTAGACGGCGGCGCGCTCGCGCGCGGCCGGGATCGAGAGCTTCTCGCCTTTGTCGGCCTGCGCCGGGGGCACCAACAGAGCGAAGGCGCAGACGCCGGTGAGCAGGAGGCGGAGCCGCCGGCTCACGGAAAGAGCTTCGGGTTGAGGCGCGGGATCGGCGCTTTGGCTAGGTACTGCTCGCCGGCCTCCAGCACGACCTGCTTGTCCTTGACGAAGTCTTGGACCCAGACGGTCCCATCGGCCACTTTGAACAGGGTCGATGCGTCGCAGCGGTCGGCGACGAGCCAGGTGGTGCCGCGGACGGTCGCCGAGCCGTAGCTACCGCTGGTCTCGTAGTTGCCCTTGCCGCTACCCCAGGCGCGGCGGCCGCCGCGGCGGGAGCGGCTGGCGTATGCGGTCGCCTGGCGCGAGGCGCGAGCCGCCGGCTGGGAGGCCGACTCGCGGCGCTCGCACATCCGTTTCCCGGCGAGCTTCAGCTCGACCGTCTGATCGTCGCCTTCTTTCTGGCTGACGACGAAGACACCGCCCCAGAAGTTCGCATTCTGCAGCTCCCCCGAGGAGCCTTTGGAGGCGGTCAGCGAGACGACCCCCTGGCGGGTGTTGACGAGGCAGCCCATCGGCACCTGCTTGAAGGAGGTCAGCGGCGCATATTCGTCTTCTCCCGGGCACTGGAGCTGAACCGAGCCCTTGGCGGGTTCGAGGTTGAAGCTCTGGCCGGCGACCGGTTTCGGCGGACCGAAGTCGACTCTGAAACCGACCTCGGCCGGGCTCAGATCGACGTTGCCGACCGCATCGATGCCGCGTACCTCAAACCCGTGCGAGCCCTCGCTCAGGCCGTGGTAGACGCGCGGCGAGCCGCAGGCACCCCAATCATCGTCGAGCCTGCACTGGAAGCTGGAGGCGCCGGGGGCGGCGAACTCGAAAGCGGCGGTGCCGGTCGGGATCGTCCCGCTCGGCGCCGAGGTGATCGTCGTCTCCGGCGCCACGGTGTCGGTCGCGAAGCTCCGTGCGGCGGGGGTGGGGTCCGGTTCTCCGGCCTCGTTCACCGCTCGCACCTCGAACCCGTGGTCGCCCTCGGGGAGGTCGGAGTAGAGCTGCGGTGAGACGCAGGGAGCCCAAGCGGCCTCATCGGTCAGGTCCAGCCGGCATTCGAAGGCGCCAGGCTGGTCGGACTCGAAGCCGAAGATCGCGGAGTCGGTGGCAATCGTCCCGCTCGGCCCGGAGACGATCGTCGTCTGCGGCGGGTCGGGGACGTAGGTCACGACCGTGAACTCCGACGACGCCGGCGTCGGGTCGGGGTTGAGGGGCCGGTTGAGCGCCCGAACCTCGAAACGATGGTCCCCGTCGGCGAGCCCGTCGTAGCTTTGGGGCGCGCTGCAGGCGCTCCACTCGGCGCCGTCGAGGCTGCACTCGAAGCCGCCGACCTCTGGCGAGGAGAAGGTGAAGGTGACCGAACCGGCGCTCACGGTCCCGCTCGGGCCCGAGGTGATCTGCGTGTTCGTGACCGCGGCGGAGACTGCCCCTGGCAGGGCGGCAAGCGCGACTGACGCGAGAAAAGCCGCCAAAACAGGTTTACGGAACATCAGGAAAGGGAACCTTACCTAGTCGGCTTCAGAACGGCCAAACTTTAAGTACAAGCTTTGTTTGGCCTTTTTGTCCAGATGGCCAACGGGGCGCCTGGTCGCATAGCCTCCAGACATGAGCGCAGTCTTCGTCGTCTCCCACCTGGTGGGGGATTTCCTCCTCCAGACCGACTGGCAGGCGAGCCACAAGGAATGCGGGCTCGGGTCAGACCCGATCCACCGCCGGGCGCTCGGGGCCCACGTGGTCACCTACATGCTCGCCTTCGTCCCGGCGCTGGTCTGGATCGCGATCGAAACCGACGTCCTCTGGGCGATCGTGATCGCCGCCGTGATCGCCGTCCCGCACCTCGTCCAGGACGATCGCCGGCTGCTCGACTCCTACATGGCGCGGGTCAAGGGCGTAAATGACAAGGCCCTAGGGCTGCGGATCGCCGTCGACCAGTCCTTTCACGTCCTCTTTCTCTTCGGCACCGCCCTCCTCGTCGTCGCCTGAGACGTCCGGCGGCCGCGTCGGCAGCGTCCAGACGGTGATCGGCTGGGTGCGTCCGCGCACCTCGTACTCGCCGACGAGCTCGATGTCCGCGACCTCGCGGGTCAGCGCCTCGCGGGTGGTGTCGGCGATGAAGATCTGGTGGCCGGTCCCTTTGGTCATCCCCTCGAGCCGGGAAGCGGTGTTGGTGGTGTCGCCAATGGCCGTGTACTCGACCCGGCGCTCGGAGCCGACCTGCCCGGTCATCACGGTGCCGGTGTTGAGGCCGACCCCCATGTCGAACCCGCGCCCCATTCCCGCCCCTTCCATCCAGGCGTTGAAGCTGGGCAGGCGCTCTTCGAGCATCTCTCGTGCCGCCGCCACCGCCCGGTCGGCGTGGTCGGGCTGTTCTAGCGGGGCGCCGAACAGGGCCATGATCCCGTCGCCCATGTAGGCGACGAGGGTGCCGCCGTGGTCCATGATCGCGTCGCTCATCTCGCCCAGGTAGCGGTTGAGGACTTCGATCACCGAGTCCGGCGGCAACTGCTCGGAGTAGCTGGTGAAACCGCGCAGGTCGCTGAAGAGGATCGTCGCCTCGCGCCGCTCGCCGCCCAGCCGCAGGTCGTCGTCGGTGCGGGCGAGGACTTCGCTGACCACGGCTGCGGGGACGAAGCGGGCGAAGGTGTCGTGAACGTGCTGGCGCTCGAACGCGTTCAGCACGTAGTTGACGGAGAGCGCGCCGAGGGCGGAGAGGAGGAGTCCGAGCAAGGGGTAGACGACGGGCAGCACAGTGCCGCTATCGAAAGCGAGCTGGACGGCGAGGACGTAGGCGCCGCCGAGAATGACAGCACCGAGCAGTGCCGGCAGCGCCGAGATCCGCAGCGTCATCGCCGCCGGAGCCGAGGAGAGGAGCAGGATCAACAGCAGGTCGATGAGGGCTCCCGAGGAGGTGAGGGGGAACCCGTGCTCGGCGGTCCAGGCCGCGTTGGCCTGAAGTTCCGGCCCCGACATCAGGTCGTCTTTGGTCGTCGAGGTCGCGTGCACGTCCTGCAGCGAGGGGGCGGTGGCGCCGATGATCACGGTCTTGCCGCGGAAGGCTGAGGCGGGGACGTGGCCACGCAGGACCCGCGAGTAGGAGTAGTTGGCGATCGTCAGAGGCGGGCCGCGGTAGTCGATCCAGGCCTCGCCGTCGCCTTCCATCTCGGAGCGCTTGATCCGCTCGCCGGTGTCGGCTTCGGCGATCGCGATCGGGAAGGTGACGAGCTCGTCGATCGTGTGGTGCAGCTTGCGGATCTTGCCGCCGGGTTCGGGCAGCACGACCGTGTTGGCGGCGCGGGCGTCGACTTCGCGCACCACTTCTTCGCCGCCGAAGATCCGGCTTTCGCCGTGGGCGTCCGTTTCGGTAGTCGAGAGGACGACGCCGCCGGCGCGGGCGACCGCGCCGATCAGGGCTTCGTCCTGACGCGGGGTGGTCTGCTCGGTGAACTGGATGTCGACGGCGATCACCTTCGCCCCGGCTTCTTGCAAGCGGTCGATTACCCGCGCGTGCAGGGATCGGGGGAAGGGCCACTGGAGGCCGAGGTCGCTGAAGGTCTGGTCGTCGACGGCGACGATTGCGATGTCGTCGGGCTGCTCCTGCGTGCCGCGGATCGAGAAGCGGGCGTCGAGGCTCTGCAGCTCCAGGCTGCGGGTCAGATGGGTCTCGTAGGCGATCACCGCGATCGCCGCGCTGACGAAGACGACGAGCAGGACGGCAAGTTCGCGCCGCCGCCGCAGCCGTCGCAGCGTCGTCACTCGGAGACCGCCGGCGAGCTCTCGCCGGGCCAGCGCTCGTCGACGACCGAGTGCGCGAGCTGGTGGCTGCGGCGATGCCCCGTCACCGCCAGCAGGAACTGCTCGCGGTCGAGCGCGAGGAGGCGGGTCTCGGCGGTGGTTCGCACCGTCGCCGTCCGCGGCACGTCATGGAGGAGGGCGATCTCACCGAAGGACTCCCCTGGCCCCTCGTTGCGCCGGAAGACGCCGTCTTCGAAGACCTCGACCTCGCCATCTTCGATCAGGAAGAAACGGTCGCCGACTTCGCCCTGGACAATCACGTCCTGTCCGGCGGGCACCGCGACCGGCGCCAGGTCGTTGCAGAGCCGCTCCAAGGTCGCCAGCGGCAGCGGCTGGAAGATCGAGTTGCGACGCAGGAGCTTGTAGTGGCCCTCGGAGACCGGAGCGCCGACCTCGTAGGCGCGCAGGCGCGTCCACCAGATCGTCACGAAGAGCGGCAGCAGGGCGCCGAGGGCGATCAGCGCCCCGTCCGGGTGGAGGGCTTCGACGAGGAAGACCGCGCCGATCGAGCCCAGCGCCATAGCCGCCTGGCGACCGGCCTCGAGGGCGCTGATCACCCGGCCGAAGGTATCATCGGCGCCGACCCGCTGCATCAGCGTTTTCGTCGCCACCTCGACGAAGACGAAGCCGATCCCGATCCCGAGCCAGCCGACGTAGGCGGCCGGAGGCTCGGGGACGAATCCCGGCAGCATCGTCGCCGCGCCTACCACGAGGCTGCCGCCGGCGATCGCGACGACGAGGCGGCCGCGGTCGAAGAGCATCGCCAGCGCGACCGAGCCGAGCAGCGCCCCGATCCCCCAGGTCGCGTTGAGGAAGCCGACCGCGCCCTCGTGCAGGTGCAGCAGCTCGAGGGCGACGACGACGACCATCACGTCGGCGAAGCCCTCGAAGAAGAAGAGCAGGACCAGGGTCGCCGAGGAGAGGCGCAGCGCCGGGTGGAAGAGCAGGGCGCGGGCGCCGCGGCTGACTTCGCGGAAGGCGCCGGCAACGTCCTCCTCGGCGAGGTCATACTCGGGGCGACGATCGCGGCGGACGCGGAGGACGAGGGCGCAGACGAGCGCCATCGCGATGGCGGCAACGCCGATCACGAAGGCGGGGGAGGTGGGGCCGAGGAGGAGGCCGGCGGCGAGGGCGGCGAGGAGGAAGCCGGTGTTCTCCATCAGGCTGTGGGCGACGTTGCTGGCCGAGAGCTGCTGCGGCGTCTCGACCAGCATCGGCGTCAGCGCCAGGTGGGCGGGGGTGTAGCCGGAGATCGCGATCGCGAAGAGGGCGGGGAAGGCGAAGACCACCGCCGTCGGCGCGTCGAGGGCGGCCGCCGCCGCGGCGCCGAAGAGCACCACGGTCGAGGCCAGCGCGCTCCCCAGCATCACCGAGCGCCGGGGGAAGCGGTCAATCAGCAGCCCGACGAGGGGCGAGACGATCGCCGCCGGCAAGAATCGTACGAGCGCCACGATCCCGACGCCGGAGGCGCCGTGCGCCTCGAACCCGTAGACGCCGAGGGCGATCGAGAAGCACCAGGTCGCAAACGAGGCGGCGGCTGCCGCAACCCCGAGCGCCCCCAGATCGGGGTTCTTGAAGTCGACCGCCAGCGCGCGCAGGCTGGTCATAAGTGCGGTCCAGCTGCGCCCCATCACCGGGGGGAACATATCCCCTGCGCCAAGCGCAGAGCCCTAGGAGCCGAGCTTTTCCGCCAGCTCGACGATGATCCCCTCGGGCCCGCGGACGTAACAGAGCCGGTAGCTGTTCCCGTAGCGCACCAGCTCCCCGACGAGCTCGACACCACGCTCGTTCAGCCCCTCGACGACCGCGTCGATGTCGTCAACGAGGAACGAGACATGACGGAGCCCCGAGAAGTTCGAGGCCGCCCCCGAATCCCCCCGCTGCATCGGCGGGGAGTGGAACTTCACCAGCTCGACTTCGGCGCCACCCTCAGGAGCCCGCATCATCGCCAGCTCCGCCTTCACGTCCTCGAGCCCGATGATCCGTTCCGGCAAATCCCCTTCGACCTGACCCGTGCCACCCGTCTCGAGCCCGAGCGCTTCGAAGAACTCGACCGCAGCCCCGAGATCTTCGACCACGATCCCGACGTGTTCCATCCGTTTGATCGCCATAAGGGCGATGTTACGTCGTGCGCTCGAACCCGATCAGAGAAACCGCCAGTGGGATGCCGGGAGCCTATCCGCCATTTTCCCTCTAATCGATGGGAAATAGAGGAGCTTGCTCCAATGCTGTAAGTCCCTTCTCTATTAGGCGGGAATCGGGAGTCCGGCCTGGGCCTCTCGATCGCCCGCGGCTTCATCGAGGCCGACTACTTCGGCCTACCGCGCGAGCGCACCGTGATCATGGGCTCCCTTATCGAGGTGTAGCTCGCAGCGGTTAGCCTCGCTTCATGGCAGTCTCGCCGCTCCACGCCGAGAGGCACCTCAGCCTCCGCTCCAACTGGCTGCGCGCCTCCGTTCTCGGCGCCAATGACGGCATCCTCTCGACCGCCAGCCTTGTCCTTGGCGTGGCGGCGTCCGGCGCCTCTCGCAGCGCGATCATCACCGCCGGTATCGCCGGTCTGATGGCCGGCGCCGGCTCGATGGCGGCCGGAGAGTACGTCTCCGTCAGCTCCCAGCGCGACACCGAGGAGGCTGATCTGCGGCTGGAGCGGCGGGAGCTGGCGAGCGACCCCGAAGGCGAGCTGCGCGAGTTGACCGGTATCTACGAAGACCGGGGGCTGGAGCCGGAGCTCGCCACCGCAGTCGCCCAAGGTCTGACCGCGCACGACGCGCTCGAAGCCCATGCGCGCGACGAGCTCGGCCTGCCCGAGGACCGCCGCGCGCGGCCGCTGCAGGCCGCCGGCGCCTCAGCGCTCTCCTTCGCGGTCGGCGCGCTCCTGCCGCTGCTGGCAATCGGCGTCTTTGGTTCGTCAACGCGGATCGCCGGCTGCATCGCCGTGACCTTGGTTGCCCTCGTCATCCTCGGCGCTCTCGGCGCGAGGCTCGGAGGGGCATCGGTTCCGCGGGCCGTTCTCCGCGTCGTCTTCTGGGGCGCAATCGCAATGGCCGTGACCGCGGGCGTCGGCGCTTTGGTCGGGACCGCGGTGTAGCCAGCGACCCGCACCAGGGCCATCCGCACTCCTAGTTCCTTGAGGCGGACGGCCGCTGGGCCAGAGGTTTCAGGATTGGGAGCGTCGTAGATTACGATTCATGGGATGGAGCATCTACGCGACCACGTACGCCTCAGCGGCGAGCGAGCCGGCGATTACGTCGTCACCGAGGAGCGTCCCGACGGTTCGCTCACTCTCGTGCCCGATACCTCATGGAAGGCCATCAAGGAGCGCTCCGGCGCCCGGGATGCCACCAAGGAGGAGTGGGAGAGCTTCATGGAGGAGCATGGCTCCAACATGCTCCCCCCCGACGGCGAGGGGTAGCCGTTGACCGACAAGCTGCGGTTCCCGGCTCGCTTCGACGCCGGCGCTTTCCGCGAGGACATGGCGGGAACGACTCCCGCCGGCCAAAGTGCCGGCGAGATCGCCAGGCGCGACTACGAAGCTAACGGCGTTCCCCTGTCGGACCTTCGGCCCTGCGACCCGGAAGGACGCGACGGAACCGTTCTCCCCCAGTGCCTCAAGCTCTATGTTCCGCCGCCCGTGGGGCGCTTCGGGATGGTCTTCAGGTTCGTGGTTGCCAACGACGCGCCGCGACTCGACTACCTCGCCTTCGGCGTCCGCCATCACCCCGCTGGCTCAAACGCACCGACGGTCTACGAGATCGCCCACCGTCGGCTTCACGGCTAGCGCGGCCCACAACAGAAAACGCCCCGCCGGGGAGGCGGGGCGCTTCTGGGGTTACTACAGGGAGGAGAGATATGTATCTCTATATATGTGTGGATCCGTGGGAGGTAGGTGAGCCCGATTAGTGTCGAGTGCGTCGCTGTGGGAAGCAGCGAGGCGGTTGTCGACGCGGGGTTCAGCCTTGAAAGTTCGTGGTGCTCCTTAAGTCGGTTTCCTCTTGCGAATCCTTGAACAGCGTACGAACGTATGTGCGACTTGTGTGTGAGTGGGGTCACAGAGACCCTGCAATTCACGGACTCTGCGGGGTGCCTACACGTATTGGTGCAGGAACCTAGATCAAATTCGGTAACTGGTCGCCGATCAATGTCGCATTCGTTTCTGAAGCTCGAATAAAAGGCCAGGTCGACGGGGTCGCTGTAGCTTTGGCCGGATGAAGAAGTCCCGGATAGACGCGGTTTTGGCCGATCGCGGCCTCTTTCCCTCGCGCTCGGCGGCGGCGGGGGCGGTGCGGGCCGGCGAAGTCCGGATCGGTCAGGACGGGCCGGTCGCCCTGCGGCCGAGCCAGCTGGTCGAACCCGACGCCAACTTGATCGTTGACGAGGGGCCGCGCTACGTCTCGCGCGGGGGCACCAAGCTGGAAAACGCGCTGGACGCGCTCGGGATCGAGGTCGACGGGCGCGACTGCCTCGACGTCGGCGCCTCGACCGGCGGCTTCACTGACTGCCTCCTGCAGCGCGGCGCGGCGCGGGTGATCGCCACCGACGTCGCCTACGGGCAGCTCGACGTGCGGATGCGCCAGGACCCGCGGGTGCACGTGATCGAGCGCCTGAACGGGCGGGAGATGCGGCCGGCGGATCTGCCCTTCGTGCCATCGCTGGCAACGGTCGACGTCTCCTTCATCTCGCTGACGAAGGTCCTGCCGGCGGTTGTCCGCTGCCTTGAGCCGGGCGGTGATTGCCTGGCGATGGTGAAGCCGCAGTTCGAGCTCGGGAAGGAGCGGGTCGGGCGCGGGGTCGTCCGCGACGCCGCCGATCGCCGTGAGGCGATCCTCACGGTGGCGACGGCCGCCCGCGAGCTCGGGCTGCCGATCCGCGGCTTCGCCTCCTCCGGCCTGCCCGGGCCGAAGGGCAACCGCGAGACCTTCGTCTGGTGCGGCGGATCCGGACCCGAGGTCGACGACCTGGAGGCGGCGATCGCCGCGGTCGAGGGGGACGAATGAAAACCGCTGCCCTGATCACGCACTCGCACCCGCCGATGGCCTCCGAAGCGGTCGCGATCGCCGCCGAGGTCGCGCATGACCTCGGCTGGCGGTTGGCGGCGACCGAGGACGAGCTGCGCAAGCACGGCGCCGCCGGCGAGGGGGTCGACGTCACCGCCGAACACACGCTGCCGGAGATCTGCCTCGTCCTCGGCGGCGACGGCTCGATCCTGCACGCGCTGCGCCGCTACGCCCACACGGAGGTGCCGGTCTTCGGCGTCAACTTCGGCACTGTCGGCTTCCTCGCCGCGGTGGAACGCGACGAAGCCGCCGCCGGCATCCGCCGCGCGCTCGAAGGGGAGATCGAGACGATCCACCTGCCCGGCGTCGAGGTCAAGGTCGACGGCAAAGAGGGGATCGGCCTCAACGACATCACCCTCGCCCGGCGCCCCCACGACCGCGTCGCCGAGCTCAGCTACCGGATCGCCGGACAGGAGGTCGGCCACGTCCGCTGCGACGGACTCGTCGCCGCCACCCCGGCGGGATCGACCGGCTACAACCTCGCCAACCAGGGGCCGATCCTGGCCTGGGGGGTGAAGGGGTACGTGGTCAGCTACATCTCGCCGCACTCGCTGACGGCGCGCGCCCTGGTTGTCGCCCCGGGCGACGTCCTCCACGTCCTCAACGCGCCCGAGCGCGAGCCGGTCGAAGTTGCCGTCGACGGGGGCAAGATCGCCGACCTCGAGGCCGGCGCCTCGCTGGAGATCCGCTTCGTCGACTCGGTCAGCCGTTTGGCGCAGCTTCCCGGGACCAGCTTCTACCAACGCATCAGGGAGAAGTTCGGCCATTTAGCGGTCTAGAGCGGCATCTTCAGCCGGGGAAGTCACTTGTCTAGGGTTGCGCGCCATGGAGCGCAAGTGGTGGACCCTCGTCCTCGTCTCGATCGCGACGTTCATGCTGTTGCTCGACGTCACCGTCGTCAACGTCGCCCTTCCCGACATCCAGCGGGAACTGAACGCAAGCCTCTCGAGCCTGCAGTGGGTGGTCGACGCCTACTCGCTGATGCTCGCCGCCTTCCTGTTGACCGCGGGCTCGCTCGGCGACCGGCTCGGACGGCGGCGCGTCTTCACGATCGGGTTCGGCATCTTCACCTTCGCCTCGTTCCTCTGCGGCATCGCCGAGGACCCGACCCTGCTCAACCTCGCGCGCGGTCTGCAGGGGATCGGCGGCGCCGGCATGTTCGCCACCTCCCTCGCCCTGATCGGCCAGGAGTTCCACGGCAAAGATCGGGCGACGGCGTTTGGCGTCTGGGGGGCGACGGTCGGCGGTGCGGTCGCGGTTGGACCGCTGGTCGGCGGGGTCCTGACCGAGAACCTCGGCTGGGAGTGGATCTTCTTCGTCAACGTCCCGATCGGAATCGCGGCGATGTTCCTGACCGAGCGCAAGATCGTCAACGTCGCCGCGCAGGATCCGGAGCCGATCGACGTGCCGGGCCTCGTCACCTTCTCCAGCGGCCTCTTCCTGCTCATCTTCGGCCTGATCCGCGGCAATCCCGAGGGCTGGGGGAGCCCGCTGATCCTTGCCTGCCTGCTCGGCGCCGCCGCCCTGCTGGCGATCTTCATCGCGATCGAGCGGCGCAGCGACCACCCGATGCTGGATCTATCCCTCTTCCGCAGGCCCGCCTTCAACGGCGTCTCGGCCGTCGCCTTCTGCCTCTCGGGCGGGATGTTCGCCCTCTTCCTCTACCTGACGATCTACATGCAGGGGGTGCTCGACTTCTCGCCACTGGAGGCGGGGTTGCGCTTCCTGCCGCTGACCGTCCTCGGCTTCGTCGTCGCCCCGATCTCCGGCGCGCTCTCCCACCGGGTCCCGATCCGGGTCCTGCTCGGGGTCGGGCTGACGATCGTCGGCGTCGGCCTGCTGCTCATGCACGGCGTCTCGGTCGATTCGACCTGGACGACGCTGCTCGCCGGCTTTCTCCTCGCCGGGATCGGGATCGGGACGACCAATCCCGGCATCGGCCAGGCGGCGATCGCCGTCGTCCCGGTGGAGAAATCCGGGATGGGGTCGGGGATCAACACCACCTTCCGCCAGGTGGGGATCGCGACGGGGGTCGCCGGTCTCGGCGCCGTCTTCCAGGGCCGGGTCGACTCGAAGCTGAGCGAACTGGTCCCGAACGCCCCCGACGGTCTCGGCGAAGCGGTCGCCTCGGGGGGTTCTCGCGCCGTTGCCGAACTGCCGCTGCCGCCGGCGGTCCACGAGAAAGCCGTCCACGCCGCCGACGTCGCCTTCGTCAGCGGCTTCAACGACATCGTCCTGATCGCCGCCGTCATCTCCTTCCTCGGCGCCGCGGCCGGCTTCCTCCTGGTCAGGTCTGAGGACTTCGTCCAGCCCACGGACGGCCCAAGCGAGCCCGCCGGCTAAGCAAAGGCGGAAGTAGCGGGAAAACGGACCAAGTCGGTCCGCCCCCGTTGCTACACAGAACGCATGCTGCGCGAGTTGCGGATCGAGAACCTTTTGCTGATCGAGCGGGCCGAGTTGCGGCTGGGGGAGGGGCTGAACGCGATCACCGGCGAGACCGGGGCGGGGAAGACGGTGCTGGCGCACTCGCTCGACCTGCTGATGGGAGGAAAGGCGCGGGCGCAGATCGTCCGCCCGGGTGCTCCCGAGGCTTGGGTCGAGGGGGTCTTCGACCTGCCGGACGGATTGCTGGAGGAGCCTGAGTTCGCGGAGCTGGCCGAGCGGCTGCCGGAGGGCGCCGAAGAGGTCGTGCTCGGGCGCCGGGTCTCCGCCGGCGGGCGCACCAGCGCCTTTGTCGCCGGCCGCGCTGCAACGGCCGCCGACCTGAAGCTGCTCGGGGGTCGCCTACTTGCCTTCTTCGGCCAGCATGAGCATCGCCGGCTGACGATCTCCTCGGCCCAGCTCGAGATCCTCGACGGCTTCGCTGGCCCCGAGCACCTGGAGCTGCGCAGCGAATATCGGGAGACGCACCGGGAGTGTTCGCGGCTCGCCGCCGAGCTGGCAGAGCTGCGCGAGCGCGAAGGGTCGCGGGAGCGCGACCTCGACCTCTACCGCTATGAGCTCTCCGAGATCGAGGCGGTGGCGCCGGAGCCCGAGGAGCGCGAGCAGATGGCCGCCGAGAGAGAGCGGCTGCGCCACGCCGAGAGTCTGCGAGAAGCGGCCGGAGCGGCGTACGGCGGTCTTGCCGGGGCCGAGGCTGACGGCGGCGGCGCCGCAGCGGCGATCGCCGAAGCCGAATCGGCGCTGCAGGGCGCAGCCGGTCTCGATCAGGGCCTTGACGCGATCGCCGAGCGCGTGGCGGCGATCGGGGTCGAGCTGGGCGACGTCGCCTCCGAGCTGCGCGACTACAGCGAGGGTGTCGAGGCCGACCCCGGTGGGCTGTTGGCGATCGAGGAGCGGCTGGAAGCGATCGACCGCCTCGAGCGCAAGCACGGCGGCAGCGTCGAGTCGGTGCTGGCCCACGCCGAGCGCTGCCGGGCGGAAATCGCCCAGCTCGAGGGGGCCGAGGAGCGAAGCGCCGAGGCTGAGGCCGGCCTGGCGGCGGCCGAAGCGCGGCGTGCCGAGCTCGGCGAGAAGCTGAGCACCGGCCGCGAAGCCGCGGCACGCCCGCTGGAGAAGCGGGTTGCGGCGGAGCTGGAGCAACTGGCGATGGCCGGCGCCTCGCTCGAGGTGGTCCTCGAGCCCCACCCGGACGGGTTCGGCGCTTCGGGCCGGGAGACGGTGGAGCTGCGGGTTGCGCCCAATCCCGGAATCGAGGCCGCGCCCCTACGGGATGCTGCCTCCGGGGGTGAGCTCTCCCGCGTGATGCTGGCGCTGAGCGGCCTCGGGCAGGGTGGAAGCGCGGCGACGATGGTTTTCGACGAGATCGATGCCGGCATCGGCGGCAACACCGCCCGCGTTGTCGGCGAGCGGCTGCGGGCCCTTGCCGGTGAGCGACAGGTGATCTGCATCACTCACTTGCCGCAGGTCGCCTCCCTTGCCGACACCCACTTCCGGCTTGAAAAGGACGTCAGCGGCGCGGAGGCCTCGGCCAGTGTTGAGCGGCTAGAGGGTGAGGGTGTCGTCTCCGAGATCCGTCGCATGCTCGGCGGCGAGAGCTCGGACAAAGCGGCCACCAAGCACGCGCGAGAGCTCCTAAGGGCTGCTTGAGCCCTTGTCGCACTCGGGCCGATTCACCTAGTCTGGGGTTGTGGCCACCGCTAGTCGCCGACGCCTTCCTGCCCTGCTCGGGCGTAGGAACGGCCCGCGGCTCGATGCACCTGTCGAAGGCGTAGCCCGCCTGGGAGAGCGGACCAAGCACCTCGTGAAGCGGTTGCGGCCTGGAGAGGTGGCGGTGATCAACCACGTCGACATCGACCGGATCGCCGCTGAGGAGCTGATCGAAGCCGAAGTCGTCGCGGTGCTGAACGCATCGATCTCCTCGCAGGGCCGGTATCCGAACGCCGGCCCGCTGATGCTCGCCCGCGCCGGAATCAAGCTGATCGACGCTCCCGAGGCGGACCTGTTCGAGCGCCTCAGCGACGGCGATCGCGTCCGCATTGTCGGCGAGTCAATCCTGGTCGGCGGGGAGGAGGTCGCCCGCGGCCGGGCCCTCGGCGTCGTCGAGCTCGAGCGCGAGATGCAGGAGCATCGCAAGCGGATCGACGAGGCGCTCGGGGAATTCGCCGAGAACACGGTCGCCCACGTGCGCGAAGAGACCGACCTGCTCACCGGCAACATCGCCTTCCCGCCGACCCGGGCCTCCTTCCGCGATCGCCACGCGCTGATCGTCGTCCGCGGCGAGCACCATCGCCGCGACCTGAAAGCGCTGCGGGCCTACATTCGCGACGTGCGGCCGCTGATTGTCGCCGTCGACGGCGGAGCCGATGGAGTGCTGGAAGCGGGCCTGAAGCCCGACGTCATCCTCGGTGACATGGACTCGGCCAGCGACGCCGCGCTTCGCTGCGGGGCCGAGCTGATCGTCCACGCCTACCCCGACGGGCGGGCGCCCGGGCAGGAGCGCCTGCGCGAGGCCGGGCTTCGGCACCAGGTCGTCCCCGCCGCGGGGACGAGCGAGGACGTGGCGATGCTGATGGCGCACGAGAAGGGGGCGGCGCTGATCGTCAGCGTCGGCGCCCACTTCAATCTGATCGAGTTCCTCGATCGCAAGCGCGGCGGCATGTCGTCCACCTTCCTCACGCGGCTGAAGATTGGTGAGCGGCTGGTCGACGCCAAGGGCGTCAGTCGCCTCTACAACCCGAGCTCGACCCTGGCGCCGCTGGCCTTCTTCGCGGTCGCCTTCCTGATCCTGCTGACGATCCTCGTGATCACCTCGCCGGCCCTCAACGACGTCTTCGAACTGGTCTGGCTGAAGATCCGGATCTGGCTCGGCATCGACTGATAGCGGCAGCGGCAGCGTCCGGCAGGCACTAGCCTTCGGCCCCGCATGGGGTATTCCGCCAGGTACCACGCCGCCTCTCTGATCGCCGTCTTCATCGCCCTCGCGGTGGGGATCCTGGTCGGCGCCGAGTTTGGCGGCGACGCCCTCACCAACACCCGGCGCGACCTCGAGCACAGCCTGGTCGGCAACCTCCAGGACGCCCGCTCGCGGGCCGACGACCTGAACGCGGACTTAAACCGGGCCGACGAGTTCGCCGAACGCGTCTACCCGGTGCTGACGCGGGAACGGCTGCTCGGCAGGCGGTTCGCGATCCTCGCCCTCGGCAACCTGCCAAGCGACATCACCGGGGAAGTCGAGGAGGCGCTGGCGCCCACGGGGGGCCGCCTGGTTGGGGTCGGGGTGGTGCGGGAGCCGGCTGACATCAACGGCCTTGCTGAAGACCTGGCGCAGACCCGCCTCGCCGACCTGCGGACGAACCCGGACGCCCTGACCGAACTGGGGACGGGTCTGGGACGGCAGCTGGTGGTTGGCGGGACCCTGCCGGATGTCGTCCGCGGCCACCTCTTCTCGCGCACGAGCGGCAGCTTCGGCAACCTCGACGGGGTGATCGTCGTCCGCGACCAGCCCGAAGAGATGGAGCTGCCGCAGCGGGAAAAGACCAACCAGCTCGAGGGGGGGCTGATGAACGGGATCACGCGGACCCGCGTACCGGCGGTCGGGGTCGAGACCTCGACCGACGACACCTCGAACGTGCCCTTCTTCCAGTCCAACGACCTCGCCAGCGTCGACGACGTCGACTTGAAGGCGGGGCAGCTGGCGATGGTCTTCGCGATGCTCGGCGCCGACGGCAGCTTCGGCGTCAAGGGGAGCGCCGACCAACTCCTGCCGGACCTGCTGACCGGGGCGGAATAGCCGCGTGTACTGGGTCGGGCTGCCGCTGGCACTGGTGATCTCTGTGTTCCTGGTTCCGGCGGGTGCGCGGGGGCTGCGCGAGGCGGGGCTGGTCCGGGAGAACTACCGCGGGGCGCTGCTGGCGTTCCCGCTGGGGGCGGTGCTGGCGACGGCGGCTCTGGTGGCGCTGGCGCCGCTCGCCTTCCTCGACGACCGCGCCGATCTCGATCTGCTGGCGCCGGAACTGCGACGCTGGCTGCCCTACCTGCTGGGGATCGCATTCCTCGGCTTCCTCGACGACGCGCTCGGACGGGGCGAGGCGGTGGCGACTCCGCGGGGCTGGCGGGGGCACTGGGCGGCGCTGCGCCGCGGGTCGCTCTCGACCGGCGCGATCAAGGCGATCGGGGCGCTGGCGCTGGCGGCCTACGTCGTCTCTGGGCGCGGTCTCGAAGACTGGCGCTACATCGCCGATGTGGCGCTGCTGATCCTGGCGACGAATCTCTTCAACCTGCTCGACCTGCGACCGGGTCGGGCGGAGAAGGGGCTGGCGCTGCTCGGCGCCGGGCTCTGCCTCGGCGCCTGGACCTGGGAGCCGCTGGAACTGCTGGGGATCTTCGTCGGGCCGGTGATCATCGGCGCCTGGCTGACGTTGGGCGAGCGGGCGATGCTGGGGGACACCGGCTCGAACCTGATCGGGGCGGTCGCGGGGGTCTGGTTGCTGACCGTTCTCGGCGCCGACGCCCGCCTGGTCGCCCTCGCGCTGGTCCTGGCGTTGACGATTTACGGCGAGTTGCGGTCTATTTCGAAGACGATCGATTCGGTTCCGCCCCTGCGCTGGCTAGACTCGCTCGGCAGAGCATGAGTCCAGGGAACAAAGGCGACACCAAGTTCATTTTCGTCACTGGCGGCGTCGTCTCGGCCCTTGGCAAGGGAATCACCGCGGCGTCGATCGGCCGCCTCCTCGTATCCCGCGGCTACCGGGTCCAGCTGCAGAAGTTCGACCCCTACATCAACGTCGACCCGGGGACGATGAGCCCGTTCCAGCACGGCGAGGTTTTCGTCACCGAGGACGGGGCGGAGACCGACCTCGACCTCGGCCACTACGAGCGCTTCACCGACGAGAACGCGACGCGGGCTTCGAACGTCACCGCCGGCGCGGTCTACAACTCGGTGATCAAGCGGGAGCGTCGCGGCGACTACCTCGGCGCCACCGTCCAGGTGATCCCGCACATCACCAACGAGATCAAGCAGAAAATCCTCATCGTCGCCGAGTCGCAGTCGGTCGACTTCGTGATCACCGAGATCGGCGGCACCGTCGGCGACATTGAGTCGCTGCCGTTCCTCGAGTCGATTCGCCAGCTCTACACCGACCTAGGGCCGAAACGGGCGATGTTCGTCCACCTGACCCTGGTCCCCTATGTCGGCCACGCCGGCGAACTGAAGACGAAGCCGACCCAGCACTCGGTCAACGAGCTGCGCCGGATCGGGATCCAGCCGCACGCGCTGGTCTGCCGCTCCGAGGGGCGCCTCGACCGCGAGATCCGCACCAAGATCGCTCTCTTCGCCAGCCTTCCCGTCGACGCGGTGATCTCCGCCCACGACGTCGACAACATCTACAAGGTGCCGCTCGTCTTCCGCGCTGAGGGCGTCGACGACCTCGTCCTCGACCACTTCGGGATGGAGGCGCCTTCGCCAGACCTCTCCGAGTGGGAGGAGATGGTGCGACGTGCCGACTCCGCCAGCGGCGAGGTGCGGATCGCGGTGGTCGGCAAGTACGTCCAGCTCGCCGATGCCTATAAGTCGGTGATCGAGGCGCTCGAGCACGGTGGCTTCCACCACGGCGTCGAGGTCAAGGTCGAGCTGGTTGATTCCGAGAACTTCGACCCGGAGAAGCTCGAGGGCTGCGACGGGATCCTCATTCCCGGTGGCTTCGGCGAGCGCGGTATCGAGGGCAAGATCGAGGCCGCCAGGATCGCCCGCGAGAAATCGATCCCCTACTTCGGGATCTGCCTTGGGATGCAGATCGCAGTCGTCGAGTTCGCCCGCCACGTCGCCGGCATGGACGGCGCCAATTCGGCCGAGTTCGACCCGGAGACGCCGTTCCCAGTCGTCGACCTGCTCCCGGAGCAGAAGGAGGTCTCCGACATGGGCGGGACGATGCGCCTCGGCGCTGACCCGGTAAAACTGCACGAGGGGACGAAAGCGCGCGAGATCTTCGGCGAGGCGGTCATCTACAAGCGCCATCGCCACCGTTACGAGGTCAACAACCAGCTGCGGCGGCGGCTTGAAGACGAGGGCCTCGTCTGCGGCGGCACTTCGCCCGACGAGCGGCTGGTCGAGATGGTCGAGCTGCACGACCACCCGTTCTTCGTCGCCTCCCAGTACCACCCGGAGTTCAACTCGCGCCCGAATCGTCCCGAGCCGCTCTTCCGCGAGTTCGTCGGTGCCGCGGCCGCGCACGCGGGCACGGCTCTCGCCGCGGGCGACGAGGTCGAGGTCGTCGACCAGATCGGCGCCGAGCCGAGCGTCGAGGGCGACGACGTCAGCGTCCGCCGCTCCGCCTGAACAATCCCGTTTAGCCTTGTGCTCGTGAGTTCTAGGCTCCACGAGCGTTTCGTCCGCTACTGCGAGGTCCGCAGCCCGACCGGCGAGGAGCGGGAGATCGCCGACACGCTGGCGGCAGAGCTGCGGGCGATGGGGCTCGAGGTGAGTGAGGATGAAGCCGCTGCCGCGGCTGAAGCGGGCGCCGGAAACCTGGTCGCCCGCTCCGCCGGGACCGGCGAGGAGTGGCTGATGTTCTGCGCCCACGTCGACACCGTGCCGCACCGAGGGCAGGTCGAGGTCGTCGATGACGAAGGGGTGTTTCGCAGCCGCGGTGACACGATCCTCGGCGCCGACAACAAGGCCGCCGTTGCCGTCTTCATGGAGCTGGTCGCCCGCCACGTCGAACGGCCCGGCCCGGTCGGCGTCGAGCTGGTACTGACGGTCGCCGAGGAGCAGGGGCTGCGAGGGGCGAAAGCGCTCGACGCCTTACAGCTGCGCGCGCGGGCGGGCTTCGTCCTCGACCACGCCGGCCCGGTCGGCGAGGTGATCGTCTCGACTCCGACCCAGCAGAAGATCCTCGCCGACTTCATCGGCGTCGAGGCCCATGCCGGGATCCGTCCCGAGGACGGCAGCAACGCGATCGCCGCTGCCGCGGCGGCGATCGCGCGGATGGAGATCGGCCGCCTCGACGACGGGACGACGGCGAACGTCGGGTTGATCTCCGGCGGGACCTCCGGCAACGTCGTACCGGGCCATTGCGCGATCCACGCCGAGGCCCGCAGTCTCGACACCGAGCGGGCGGCCGAGGTCGCTGGAAAGATCGCCGACGCCTGCGCCTGGGGGGCGAGCGAGCACGGCTGCGACGTCGACGTGCGAATTGAAGAGCTCTTCCGTGGCTACGAGGTGCCGAAGGACTCGGCGGCGCTGGCGCTGGCCGAGACCGGACTGCGCGATGCCGGCCTGGAGCCGCAGCGGGTCGCGATCGGCGGCGGCAGCGATGCCAACGTCTTCAGGCGCGACGGGCTCGACTGCCTCCTGCTCTCCAACGGCACCGATGCCGTCCACACCTCCGACGAGATGGTCCCGGCGCGAAGCCTCGACAAGATGCTTGAGGTCTGCGAGCGGATCCTCGCCGCCGCCGCGCAGCCGGCGCCGGCAAGTAAGTGACGGGGCGCCTGAAGCTGCGACGGGGGGTCGTCATCTCGGCCGACCCGCTCGAAGTCGATGTCAGCGGCGAACGGCGCCGGGCCTGGGCCGACGAGGTCCTGCTGGGGGAGATGCGCGAGGGTGACGAGGTGGTTGTCAACGTCGCCGCTCTCGATCTCGGCCTCGGCTCCGGCGGCTTCGACGTCGTCCACCTCAATCTCACCCGGGGGCTGGACGAGAGTGGCGTCCAGGGCGACGCCCACGTGATGAAGCTGAACTACACCTCGCTCCAGCATCCGGTGGAGCCAGTCGAGGGGTCCGAGCAGGGGAAGGGGGTTCCGGTGGCGGTTCTGCCGCTGCACGGGCACCTGGCGCCTGCGGCCTGGGCGCTGGCGCAAGCCGCGCCGGGAACCCGGGTCGGGTACGTGCAGACGGGTGGAGGGGCCCTTCCCGGTTCGTTCTCCCGGGACGTTCGGGAGCTGCGGGACCGTGGACTCCTTGCCGGGCATATCACGGCAGCGCCGGCCTTCGGCGGCGAACACGAGGCGCTGAGCACCGTCGGCGCCCTCGACGCCGCTGCCGGGCTCGGCTGGGATGCCGTCCTTGCCGGTCCCGGCCCCGGAATCATCGGCTCCAACACCGAGTTTGGCCACGGTGGCATGGCCGCGCTCGAGAGCGCTCACGCGGCTCTCGCGTTGAGGCGCCGCACGATCCTCTCGCCCCGCCTCTCGTCCTCTGATCCGCGGGAACGACACCTGTACCTCAGCCACCACACCTTTACCGTCCTCGAGCTGCTGCTGGACGGGGTGGAGGTCGCCGTTCCCGACGTCGAGGTTCCAGGGGCCGCGGAGGCGGCGGGATACCTCGCCGAAGCGGTCGGCGAGCGCCACAGCTTGCTCCGCGTCCCGATTGACCTCGACGGCTACGGCGCTTCAGGCCTCCCGACCACGACGATGGGCCGCACCCTCACCGAGGACCCACTCTTCTTCGCCGCGCCCCTTGCCACCGGGACGGTGCTCGCACGGTCCCTTGCGGGCCAAGGGTTGTAGCCAGGCGGGCAGAAACAGCGGCCATGGCGGTCGCGATCAAGCCCCGGTCTCCTGGCACGCCGGCGAAACCGGGGGCCGATGCCCGCTTCGAGTCCCTCGTGCTCGACTTCCTCTCCTACCTGGAGTTCGAGCGCGGGCTCTCCCGCAACACCCTCAACGCCTACCGCACCGACCTGCTCCAGTACGGCGAATACCTCTCCGCCCATAACCGCGACGCGCTCGAGGCGAGCGCCGCCGACGTCGCCGACTTCCTTGCCGAGCTGGCGACGGGGGAGGGACGGCCCGCCTGCTCGGCGGCGACGATCCACCGCAAGGCCGCCTGCCTGCGCTCCTTCTACAAGCACCTGCGCCGCGACGAGCTGATCGGCGACGACCCGACGGCGGCGCTGAGCGCGCCGCGGCGCTCGAAGAAACTGCCGCACGTCCTCAACTACTCCGAGGTGCAGAAGCTGCTGGCCGCGCCGAAGGGGAGTGAGCCGACGGCCCTGCGGGATCGGGCGCTGTTGGAGGTGATGTACGCCTGCGGGCTGCGCGCCTCGGAGACGATCGGGCTCGAGCTCGGCGACGTCGACCTCCGCGAGGGCGTCCTGCGCGCCCGCGGCAAGGGCTCGAAGGAGCGGCTGGTGCCGCTCGGCCGCCAAGCGATCGCGGCGATCAACGGCTACCTGCGCGGCGGCCGCTCGAAGCTGGTCGGCGACCGCCACGAGGCCAAGCTTTTCGTCAACTTCCGCGGCGGCCCGCTCACCCGCCAGGGCCTCTACAAGATCGTCCAGCGCCATGCTCGCGACGCTGGTCTCGCCGGCAAGATGAGCCCACACACCCTGCGCCACAGCTTCGCCACCCACCTCCTCGCCGGCGGCTGCGACCTGCGAGCGGTCCAGGAGATGCTCGGCCACGCCGACATCTCGACCACGCAGATGTACACCCACCTCTCCGGCGATCGCCTCAAGGAGGTCTACTTCTCCGCCCACCCTCGCGCCAGCGACTAACTGGTAGAACGGGCGCATGCCCGAGCTGCCGGAGGTGGAGACCGTCGTCAGGCAGCTGGAGCCCGAGGTCGAGGGGCGCCGGATCGCGCGGCTCGAAGTGCTCGACGCTCGCTGGTCGCGGCCGGTCCCTCCGGAGCAACTCGGCGAGGCGGTGAGCGGGGCGACGATCGAGCACCTCGGCCGTCGCGGCAAGTACATCCTGATGGAGCTCGACGGTGGCCGGACGCTGGTCATGCACCTGCGGATGACCGGCAACCTGATCCTCCGCGAGGGGGAGGAGGTGATCGACCCGTCTGAGGGACGGCGCCTCTATGAGAGCGAGCGGTCGACCGAGGAACGGCACCTGCGCGCCCGCTTCGTACTCGACGACGGACGCGAGCTCTGGTTCACCGACCCCCGCCGCTTCGGCGAGGCTTTCCTGGTTGACGACGACGGCCTCGAAGCGCGCTTCGCCAACCTGGGCCTGGAGCCGTTCTCACCCGAGTTCACGGCACAGGCCCTGGGGGAGATGGCTGCCGGTCGCACGGCGCCGCTGAAGTCGTTCCTGCTCGACCAGTCGGGGGTGGCGGGCGTCGGCAACATCTACGCGGACGAGGCACTTTTCCGGGCCGAGCTGCACCCGCTCTCGCCCGCAGGCTCGATGAAGCCCGAGCACCTGGAGGCGCTGCGCGACGCCGTCGTCGCCGCCCTAGAGGCCGGGATCGACGCTGGCGGCTCCTCGATCGATGACTACCGGGATGCCCGCGGCGAGAAGGGGACGATGCAGAATGAGTTCCTCGTCCACACGCGGGAGGGAGAGGACTGCCCCCGCTGCGGCAGCACGATCGCCCGCATCGTCGTCGGCGGGCGCTCGACGTACTTCTGTCCGAGCTGCCAGGTGAGGTTGCGGCGCCGGCCGAAACGGCGGGCCAAGCGGAAATAGGGTCGGGCTTTACGTCCGATCCGTCGTTCATCTTTGGTTTCGTGGCCGGGACCACGGTCAAGACGGAGGCGGTCGTACTGCGCAGCATTCGCTACGGAGAGGCTGACCGCATCCTCCACCTGTACTCGAAGAGTCGCGGTCGGATCGGCGCCATCGCCAAGGGGGCACGTAAACCCCGCTCCCGGTTCGGCGGCAGGCTGGAGCCGTTCTTCCGGCTCGACCTGATGCTGCACGAAGGCCGCAGCGACCTGATGACCGTGACCAGCGCCACCACCGTCGACGGCTATCCGCGCCTGCGTTCTTCGGGGGCGGCGCTGACCGCCGGCGCCCGCGCCTGCGACGCGGTCCTGCGCCTGCTCGACTCCGAAGAACCGAATCCGCCCGCCTACAACCTCCTCTGCCGCTACCTGGCGCTGCTCGACGATCCCGCCGAGCCGCGGGCGGCGGCGCTGGAGACGGCGCTCTCATTCCGGATCAAGCTGGCGCTCGTCGCCGGCTTCGCCCCCGAGCTCGCCTCCTGCGCCCGCTGCGGCGAGGCCGACCACCTCGTCGGCTTCTCGGGTGCTGCCGGCGGCGTCGTCTGCTCGGGCTGCGAAGCGGGAGCTTTCACGCTCGACGAGGAAGCTCACAGGTTCATGGTCGGCAGCCTCGCGAGCCCGCTCGGCGAGGCGCCGGAGGCCGAGCCACGGGCACTGCGTCAGGTTGAGCGTGCAGTTGGCGAGACTTTGGAGCACCACGCGCACGTGCAGCTACGCGCCGCAGCTTAGACTCGGGGCGTGCCCGCCACCGCCACCTTCCAGGACCGGATCTCCGCTTTGGAGGAGGAGTTCTTGGCTTCGGAGGCAACTCGGTCGTACCCCGCGAAGCGGCAGCGGGAGGAGGCGGATAGTCCTTTGCGAACTCCGTTTCAGCGTGATCGAGACCGGATCGTTCACTCGAAGTCGTTCCGGCGGCTGAAGCACAAGACGCAGGTCTTCGTCGCTCCCGAGGGGGACCACTACCGGACTCGGCTCACCCACACGCTCGAGGCCTGCGGGATTGCTCGCACGGTTGCCCGGGCGCTGCGGCTGAACGAGGACCTGACCGAGGCGATCGGGCTTGGGCATGACCTTGGGCATCCGCCGTTCGGGCACGCGGGTGAGGAGGCGCTTGACGCCGCCCTGCGAGCCCGCTACGGGACCGGGTTTCGCCACAACGAGCACTCGCTGCGGGTAGTTGACGTGCTCGAGCGCGACGGCGAAGGGCTGAACCTGACCGAGCAGGTCCGCGACGGCATCCTCAACCACACCGGCTCGCGCAAGCCGGCGACGCTGGAGGGCCAGATCGTCAAGCTGGTCGACCGCGTCGCCTACATCAACCACGACATTGACGACGCCCTGCGGGCCGGGATCCTGCGACCCGAGGACCTGCCGACGGAGGAGATCGCGCTGCTGGGGCCGACCGGATCGCAGCGGATCGACACCCTGGTCCGCGACATCGTCGACCAATCCGAAGGCGCTGGAGAGATTCGTCAGGGGAGCGAGGTCGGAGGTGCGATGCTGCGCTTGCGCAAGTTCATGTTCGACCGCGTCTATCTGGGGCCGGAGGCCCGCAGCGAGCACGAGCGTGTCCAGCGGACCATGCAGGGCCTCTTCGACCACTACCTCGACAACCCCGATGAGATCCCCGAGTGGGACCCGGGGGCAAGCGACCCGCAGCGGGTTGCCGACTACATCGCCGGGATGACCGACCGCTTCTGCATTGCCAAGTTCACCGAGTTGACGGTGCCCGAGGAGTCCCGCTTCTGATGGCCCTGATCTCGCACGAGAGCGTCGATCGGGTCAAGCAGGCCGCCGACATCGTCGAGGTGATCTCCGCCCACACCGACCTGCGCCGACAGGGGGCCCGTTACGTGGGGCTTTGCCCCTTCCACGACGAGCGCACGCCCTCGTTCTCGGTCGAGCCGCAGGAAAAGCTCTACCACTGCTTCGGCTGTGGGGTCGGCGGGGACGTGATCAAGTTCGTCGAGGAGAAAGACGGGCTCAACTTCGCCGAGGCGGTGGAGCTGCTGGCTGACCGCTACGGGGTCGAGCTCGAGCGCGAGCAGGAGGACCCGCGGGCCGAGGCCAAACGGCAGCGCCGCCGCCGTCTCGAGCAGCTGTTGGAACGCGCCTCGGCGTTCTACGCCAGCTACCTCTGGGAGTCCGAGGAGGCCGGGAAGGCGCGGGACTACCTGGCGGGGCGGGGGCTGCGCGAAGAGGTATTGCGGGACTTCGGCGTCGGCTACGCGCCCAGCGCCTGGGACAAGCTCCTGGTCCGCGGCCAGCGCGCCGGCTTCAGCGTCGAGGAGCTGCGCGGGGTCGGCCTGGTCCAGCGCGGCCGCAGCGGCGGCGAGTACGACCGTTTCCGCGAGCGGATCATGTTCCCGATCCGCGACCGCCGCGGCCGCGTCGTCGGCTTCGGCGGCCGGGCGATGCGCTCCGACCAAGGCGCCAAGTACGTGAACACCGCCGAGACCGAGTTCTTCCACAAGAGCCAGATCCTCTACGGCGTCGACCGGGCCAAAGCCGCGATCGCGAAAGCTGGCCGCGCGGTCGTGGTCGAGGGCTACACGGATGTCCTCGCCCTGCACCAGGCCGGAATCGAGGAGGCGGTGGCGGTGATGGGGACGGCGATCACCGGCGAGCAGGTGAAAGAACTCTCAGGGATGGTCGACGAGGTGGTCCTCGCGCTCGACGCCGATGCGGCCGGCCAGGAGGCCATGCTGCGTGCCCAGACCGTCGCCGCCGGGCGGCGGATGCGGCTGCGGGTGGCGGCGATGCCAGCCGGCGAGGACCCGGCGGAGATGATGGCCTCGGAGGACGGGGCGGAGCGCTTCCGCGGCATCCTCGACGAGGCGCAGGAGCTCGTCGCCTTCCAGGTCGGCCTCGTCCTCGAGCGAACCGACGTCGGCAACCCGGTCGAGCGCGACCGCGCCCTCGCCGAGGTCGCTCCGGTGCTGGCCGGGCTGGGAGAGACGGCGAGCCGCGACGACCTCGTGCGGCGGGTGGCCGAGCGGCTCGACTTCGACCCGGCGATGGTGATGGGGAGGGTGGTTGTCGCAACCCCGACCAGCGGCGGGACGCAACAGAGCACGCCGGACCCGCGCCCGCAGGCGCCGCGGCAGCAGCGGCCGGCCGAGCTGACCTCGCGCGAGCGCCGCGAGCGGGCGCTGCTGGCGATGTGCATCGCCTTGCCGAACGAGGGCAAGGAGTACCTCGCGCGCCTGACCGAGGCCCACCTCTCGCCAACCGGCCTCCGCGCCGCCGCCTGGCTGCGTGAGCATCCCGAGGACCCGGCCTCGGACCTCCCGCACGACGACGCCACGCTCGCTGGCCTGATCGCCGAACTCGTGATCATGTCGCGCGAGGAGCCCGCCTCCCACGAGGCGATGGAGCTCAATTTCCTCCTCCTCGAGCAACGCCGCCTCGAGGCGGACATCGCCGCCGCTGGCGAGCGAGGTGACTACGAGCGCCGCGCCGCCCTCAGCCGCGAACGCGCCGCCCTGGTCGAACGCATCGCCCACGCGGAGCGCCCAGCCGGCAGCGTGTAACGAATTTCCTCCGCATCTTTTCGTCTGCATCGTTTGAGAAGATGCAGCCATGCAGAAGGAGTTCTTGGAACAGTGTCTCGCCGAGGGAATGTCCCTCGAGGCGATCGGCAAACAGGCCGGGAAGCATGAATCGACCGTCAGCTATTGGCTAAAGAAGCACGGGCTGGAGGCTTCGAAGACAGGAGTCCACGCGGCTAAAGGCGCGCCTGAGAAAGTAGATCTCGAACGACTCCTGGCTGAGAGATTGTCTCTGCGGGAGATAGCGGATCGCCTAGATCGGAGTCTGGCGACGATCAGGCATTGGATGCGGAGTTATGAACTGGAATCAGAAAGATCGGCCAGACTTCGGGAATCGAAAGACGCTTGCCGCACGAGGTCGAAGACTGCTTCCTTGAGATGTCCCAAACATGGCCCGGGAAAATTTGTCGCGAGAGCCGACGGCAGGTTTCGATGTGCTCAGTGCCGCATGGATGCAGTTGCTAAGCGAAGAAGATCTCTCAAGCGGATTTTGGTGGAGGAGGCAGGCGGCGGATGCGTACTTTGCGGATATACCCGATGCGACCGGGCGCTCGAGTTTCATCACCTCGATCCAAAGGCGAAGCAGTTCCAGATCACCAGCCACACCAGGTCGCTGGCTAGGCTGCGGGCGGAGGCAAGCAAGTGCGTGCTTCTTTGCTCCAACTGCCACGCGGAGGTGGAGGCAGGAATAACGACGGTGCCGCTAAATTTGTCTCCGGACACTTGTCCGGGGTAGCACGGTCCGGGGTAGCTCAATCAGGCAGAGCATTCGACTGTTAATCGAAGGGTTGTGGGTTCGAGTCCCACCCCCGGAGCTTTTTAGGTGACTGCGAGCTTTCGCAGCGCCAGCTCCTCGACCAGTTCCGCTCCTCGCGCCGCGCCGTCGTTTTTCCGGCCCCAGGCGGCGATTTCCTCCGCTTTCGCCGTGAAGCTCGGCTCGTGCAGGAGCCGCCGCGTTGACCACCGCAGCGGCCCCGGCCGGCAGAGCCGCCACGGCAGCGACAGCCCGGCGCCGGCCCAGGCGACCCGCATCGCGGTCTCGCTCATGTCGCCGATGATCGGGCAGACCAGGACCGGGGTGCCGGCGCCGAGGCAGCGGGCGACGGTGCCGTGACCGCCGTGGGAGATGACGAGCGAGGCGAGCGGCATCAGCTGGCTGTAGCTGAGCCATTCGACCAGGGTGGCGTTGGCGGGGACCTCGATCGGGCGCTGCGGGGCGACGCGGTTGGTCGTCGCCACCACCCGCACCGGCTCGTCCGCCAGCGCCGCCAGCGCGGTCCGCACCAGGTGGTTTTCGCTGTCGTGGGCGGTGCTTGGGGCGATGAGGACGAGCGGGTCGTCTCCCGCCGGCAGCTCGATGTCGGGGTGGGGGACCTCGAAGGTCATCGGACCGGTGACCTCGACCCCGTCCGGCCAGCGACGTGGGTACTCCAGCTGCGGGTAGGTGGCGACCAGGGCTAAGTCGGGGCTGATGCCGCCGTGGAAGCGGTCGCTCGGCGGCAGCCCGAGGCGCTCGCGCTGGATGTTGAGGTCGCGACGGCCCTGTTCGAGACCGACCCGCAACGCCCGGTCGTGCCCGGTCCGCCAGATCGCTCGCCCGAGCCCGGTCCGCGGCGGCCGCAGACCGATCGCGAAGAAGGGGGAGCCCGGCTCGACGACGGGATAGATGTGGGGGATCAGGGTCGCCAGCGGGATCCCGGCCCGCTCGGCGGCCAGGGTCGGGGCGAGGGTGAGGATGTCGCTGACGACGACGTGGGGTTGGAAGTCCTCCAGCAACGGCTGCAGCGCCTTGGCGGCCTCGGCCGCGTGCTGGCCCTCCTCGGAGTCAGGGTCGGGAGGCGGGAACATCCGGTATTCCTCGGCGGCGGCGAAGCCCAGTCCCGCGCCCTCGACCGCCTCCCGCCGCTCCTCCCAGGTCTCGATCACGACCTCGTGCCCGCGAGCGGCGAGCGCTTTCCCCAGCGCGATCGCCGGAAAGACGTGGCCGGCGTCGCCGAAGGCGGCGACGAGTATCCGGAGGCGCTCGTTCACGCCCGGAGCCGCCTCAGGGGGTATCGAGTCCCTCGCCCGGTCGGGTGAAGACAATCTCTGGGACGTGGCAGTTGCGCGAGGTCCGCAGCAGAAAGCGGACCGCCTCGCCGAGGTCCTCCGGGCGGATCATCTCCTCGGGCGGGATCTGGCCCTGGACAAACTCGGTCATCGGCGTCTCGACGAAGCCCGGGGCCAGGGCGGTGCACTGGATGCCGGCGTTGCCGGTCTCGCGGTGGGTCGACTGGGTGAAGTTGATCACCGCCGCCTTCGTCGCCGCGTAGATCGAGAGCCAGGCCTGGCCGCTCTTACCGGCGATCGAGGCGGTGTTGACGATCAGCGCCTTGCCGTGCTCGGCCCCCGCCGCGCGCAGCATCGGCAGCCCCTCGCGGGTGCCGAGGATCAGCGCCCGCAGGTTGACCGCCAGCTGCATGTCGAGGTGCTTGGTCTGAATTTCCTCCATCGGCGCCCCGATCCCGACCCCGGCGTTGTTGACGAGGACGTCGAGGCGCCCGTACTTCTGCCGGTGGGCGGCGAAGATGGCGACGACGTGGTCCTCCTCGGCCATGTTGGCGGGGATCGGCTCCACCTCGAAGCCTTCGGACCTCAGCCCCTCGGCCGCTTCCTCGAGCTTCTCCGGCCGCCGGGCGGAGACGGTCAGGGCGTAGCCTTCTTCGCCCAGCGTCTTCGCGATCGCAAGGCCGATTCCGCTCGAAGCTCCAGTCACCAGTGCCGCACGCTCAGCCATCCCCATCTCCTTCTCGTCGCGAACCCTGCGCACCCTATCTCTCCATAA
>Ga0209152_10000031_pt1 | contig 69397 bp, 81 predicted proteins | sample GraSoiAngelo_107_FD_185873 | JGI IMG/M metagenome (GOLD analysis project Ga0209152, IMG submission 185873) | Grasslands soil microbial communities from the Angelo Coastal Reserve, California, USA - 14_0903_09_30cm (SPAdes) (version 2) | ecosystem: Environmental > Terrestrial > Soil > Grasslands...
GGTCGCCACCTCCTGGCCCGCGAGCGTGCAGAGCAGCGCCCCGCCCGAGAGGGCGAAGAAACCTCTGCGGTCGATCGGGTCCGGTGCCATCGCGGCTCTACTTCTTGACGGTAATCGTCATCCGCATTTCGTCCGGGTGGATCGTGCAGATGTACTTGTAGGTGCCGGTGGTTTCGAACGTCTTCTGGAAGTGCGCCCCGGCCACGGCTGAGGTCTTGGTCGAGTAGGAGCCCTTCTGCTTCAGGTTCGCCGGCCCCTTCTTCAGGTGGACGTCGTGCGGATAGGTGTTGTACGAGGACCACACCCACTTCACCGACCGCCCCTTCTTGATCGTCACCGCGGTCGGCGCGAAGTAGAAGTCGTTCACGGTCACCTTCACCGGCGGCTTCTGCGGTGCCCCCGCCGAGACCGCGGCCACCCCCAGCAGGGCAGCCACGGCGAGGCCGATGGCGACGGTGATCGAGACGAACGCCCTTGCCCGGCTCATCCGCAGCTCACCTCACCGGGCTGCGGCGCCACCTCGACGGGCTTGAACTTCTCGAACGCTGGATGCGACGGCAGGCGCCGGACCCAGCTGCATTCCTGCTTCTGCGGCGGGTTCGAGGCGGCGTAGCCGAGGATCGTCTTCGGGTCGCTTTCGTCGCCGAGGTTGATCTGCAGGCCGGCAACGATGTCGAGGCTGCGCACCTGGTCGGCGAGGACTTCGGCCTGAGGGCAGGCGGGATAGAGCTGGCTCAGCGGCACTTTCCCGTTGCCGGGGGCGAAGGTCGAGTTGGCGCTGTTGGCGCTCCAGCAGTTGCCGCCACCGGTGCCGTCATTCCAGAGGTCGTATTCGCCGTTCGGATCGGCGCCTTCCCGCCCCATCGTGTTTTCAACGATCTGGTTGTTGATGTTCTTAGCGTCATCACCCTCGTTGGCGACGAAGACTTCGCCCGGTCCCGAGAAGGAGGCGATCCCCCACTTGTAGTTACCGAACACGTTGTTGTGCTTGACGACGGTTTTGGCGCTGCCATAGAGAACAATGCCGACGCCGGTCGGGTAGTTGACGGTGGCCCCGGCGACCTGGCCGAGCCCGCCGGAGACGGTGTGGAATTTCGAGCCGGCGAGGAAGTAGTTGTAGTTGTTCCAGAACACGTCGTTGTTTTCGAAGACGTTCCAGCCGTTCGGCTCAAAGCCCTCGCTGTCGAGCGTGTTCGGGACGATCCCGGCCCCGTTGTTGTAGAAGGCCGAGTCGACGATCTTCACGTACTTGGAGTTCGTCCCCGAGTAGCCGAGGACGTTTTCGTAGCTGCGCAGGTTCTTCAACAGGGTCCACTTCGGCTTGCGCTGGCAGGGCGCCGGCGGCGGGGCGACGCCGTGGTTGGTCCAGGTCTTCGAGTCACACGGCGTTTCACCGACGTAGAAGGCGGAGTCGCCGTGGTGGTACCCGGCCGAGTTGATCATCTTGCCGCCGTAGCAGTACTTCGCGAAGAGCCCGTAGGAGCGGTTGGCCGAGGCCAGCAGGTTGTCCATCTTGTAGCCGTTGCAGTGCTGGCCGCCTTCGCCCGAAGCGTGGATGAAGAAGCCGTTGGACTGGTAGTTCCGGGCCCACATGTTTTCCAGCACGAGCCCGTCAACGCTGATCGCCTCGATCCCGTTCTGGGCCGCGCCCAGCTCGCCCTTGGCGTTCTTGCCCTCGAGCACAACCTTCTTGCGGTCCTTCTTCGTCCCCTTGATGGTCAGGCCGTCGAAGCTCTTCTTGCGCAGGGTGCCGTCGAGGACGACCCCCTCGACGTACTTGCCCGGCCGGATCGCGACCACTGCCTTCACCTTCGCGTTCGCCTTCTTCGCCTTGAAGGAGCCGGCGGCGTCGACCCCCTTCTGGATCGTCCGGTAGCGGCAGCCGTGCTTGCAGACTTCAAAGGTCTTCGTCTTCGCCGCCTGCTTCTTACCCTTGCCACCTTGGGCGGCGAGGGTGGGGACGGCGAGCGCCCCAATTAACACCATCAGCCCGAGGACAAACGCGGGGACTGCCAGCCTGTGCTTCATATCGCTCCTTGCAGCGTCGTTTTCTTCGACCCTGCCTCCCAGCGGGTGCACCGTCGGGGTCCCTAATCCCGACGCTAAGAGCGTAGCGGAGCCTGGCTAATCAGCCAGGCGTGATTTTCCGCATCGCTTCTTCCAGTTCAGACACGCCAAACGCGCCCTCGATGCGGTCGCGGACAATTCCGTGGCGGTCGATCAGGAAGGCCCAGGGCTCGCTTTCCAGGTTGAAGGCTTCGACCTGGGGACGCGGCCCCTTGGCGATGTCATTGTCGTTCCAGATCTCCATGTGGATGAACTCGGCCTTCCCCTTATAGGCGTCGGCAACCTGCTGCTCGACGTCCACGACCGGCCCGCAAACGCGGGTCTGGCAGAGCGCCGGGGTGGCGAAGACGAGCACGACCGGCTTCTTGCCGACGACGTCGGCGAAGTCGACTTGGTGCATCTGGTCGGGAGGTACCCGGGTGTCGATTTTTGCCAGGTCGCCGCCGACCTCGGCCGCCGTCGGCGTGTGGATCATCGGCGCCTTCTCGCCGACCGCGGGAACCTGCGGGAACTTGCCGACCACTGGGCTCGGCACCCGGGAGACTTCCAATCCGTCCTTGCCCTTCAGCATTGCCACCACCAACCAGGGACCGTTGCGGTCAAGGTTGACCTTGGGCACGACATAGACCGTCGTTGCCTCACCTGGCCCGCCGGCGCCGGTGGCGCGATAGGCAGGCTTCGTCTCCAGCGAGGTCACCTGCGCCGGCAACGGCCCGGTTACCGGCCCCTTGCCGTCCTTGGCGAAGTAGAGGGCGACGTCGGCGTCTGAGACCTGTTCCTGGCCGCGGGTGAAGACCCCGAACGCGTAGCGGTTCTCGCCGACGTCGAAGGTCTGCGTCGCCGGGGCGATCACCAGTCTCGTTGGCTTCGCGCCGGGGTCGTGCAGGAGCTCGCCGATCGTCTTCCCCTTCGCCGAGGGGAACTCAGTCGCGGCCGGGGCGGGACGAGACCCGTCGTCGGAACCGCCGCCGCAGCCGGAAACCAATAGGAGGATCAGGACGGCGAGCGGGAGCAGCACGTGGGAGCCGGGGCGGCGCACTCGCGGGAAGCTACAGATCGCCGGTTGCAAACGTGAGCGGAATCCTTTGGGTACGTCCAATCTGAGCAGCCCGTTCCCCAAAAGGTCCACGTACATACGCGCGCGGGGACCCTATGATTCACCTGTCGCTGCTCGTTGGGGACCGAGCCGCCGGACCGTATCCAGGGTTAAGGGTGCACATGCCCAACAAGGAGGAGGCGTCGATGTCAGGGAAGAAGTTGGTCGTTTCGTTGGTGGCTGTCGCTGCGCTGGTGGGGGCCGTCCCCTCGATGGCGGCGGATGCCACGCCGGAGACCTACAAGGCTGAAGTCGAACCGATCTGCAAGGTCAACACGGAAGCCAACGAAAAGATCCTCAAGGGCGTCCGGGCGAAGGTCAAGTCCGGTCAGCTCGATGCCGCCGCGAAGCAGTTCCGCGCCGCCGCCAAAGCCCTGAAGAAGGCCCGCGCCGAGCTCCTCCAGGTGCCGAAACCCCCCGCCGACGCGACCCGTCTGACGAAGTGGCTGGGCTACGTGAAGACCGAGGTGCAGCTCTTCGAAACCGTCGCCACGAAGTTGGCCAAGGACGAAGAGACCAGCGCCCAGAAGATGGTCGTGCGGCTAATCAGCACCGCCAAGCAGGCGAACAACCAGGTGCTCGATTACGAATTCCGCTACTGCCGCTTGCAGCCCTCGAAGTTCCTCTAGGCCATGGCAACTGCGGTCCGCGAGGGCGCGCGCACTCCCGGGGAGAGCACGCGCGCCCTCGCCGCATCGATCAGCCGCGGCGATCTCGAGGCGGCGACCTCCTGCTTCGCCAAAGACGCCTGCCTCCTCACCCCGGATTCGACCGTGGTCCGGGGGAGGGAGGAGATCAGGCCGATCCTCCACCAGATGATCGTCGCCGGTTCGAAAATCGAGGTCCAGGAGAGCTCGATCGTCCTCGCCGGCGAGGTCGCCCTGGGAAGCGAGCGCTGGGTGATGAGCTCCGCCGGCTCAGAAGGCGAGCCCTTCACCCGAGCCCTGACGCCCACCATGGTGCTGCGCCAGGTCGAGGGCGTCTGGAAACTGGCGGTGGCGATTCCCTGGGGCCGTCGCTGATCCCCGGCCACCGTCTAGAATCATCCTGAGCGACCGGCTTCACAGGTGGCCGGACCCGCCCGGATAGCTCAGTTGGTAGAGCACTTCCATGGTAAGGAAGGGGTCACGAGTTCGAGTCTCGTTCCGGGCTTCTCGGGATTCCCCGCTACGGCGGGGTTTCCGCATTCTGGGAGTCGAGGCGAGTGGTCAAGGCTGGCCAGATGGCAGCGCTATGACAGCGAGGCCCCCTTCTTTCCAGCCCGCTGCTGGTGTCCGTCGACATCGATGCCACACGACAGGCGAGGCTAGGCTGCCAAAGCAGTGTGGATCTGCTTTTCAACGGTCGGCCAGATAGCTTTCGCCGTCGCTAGGTTCACTCCGCCGTCCGCCAGTGGATCTTCCTCTAGGAGCGCAAGCAACTGGCCGAACTCTTTCGTCTCAGTCTTGGATCCGACAAGCTGCTGAACTGCGACGAGGCTAGCCCTAGTCTCTTGGAGCTTCGCTCGGCGCACGGATTCAGTGATTTCCACGAACTGTGCCTGATCCCACGAGGTACGCGCTTCCCGAAAAACCTCTATTCCCTTGCGGCGACTCTCCTCCCTGCCCTTGCGTCGATCTGAGCGCAACAAGCTGATCGCGCCAATCGACCCTCCTATCAGCGCAGCCACGATTGCGACCGCAATGGCGGCCACTTCAAGGCTCATTCATCCCCATCCGACCAGAACCGGCCAGGGATTGCCCACGATCTCTGCGGCACGATGGTCCCTGACCTCTGCCTTCCGGGGGAGAGCGGTGATTTCTACGGATGCCGCATCATCGTGAAGTGGAAGCTTCGGGAGATCGCCCTCTTCGACGGCGTCGGGGTCGAGGTCGGATAGCCAGCTCTCGATTTTGCTTGCCATCCCATTGAGATTCGAAAATTGCTTCGCATCCCCCGTGGGCCGAACATTGATCCATACGAAGAAGTTCCTGTTGGTCAGCGACGAATTGAGAGAATCGCGCAGCTCGTGATGCAAGGTGATCTCATCGGGATGGCCTGCGCGGTAATCCACGATCAGAGCCTAATCCGTGGCGCAACGATTCGGGCTGACCCAGGCGTCAATGTCTCGGATATCTAGAGCACCGAGCGGTCATGGACGTTATAGCCGGTTTCCGCGCTCATCTAGGCGGTTGCCCTCGCGATCAATTTCTGGATAGCCGGTTGAGATGCCAGCGGCTAGGAAGAGCCGATCCATCGTCTTCTTCGTCCAGCTACCGACTTGATCTGGCAGCTCATCGATCAGCCCGCGGAGCGGTCGCCCTTCTAGGCGCTTGACTCGGAGGTTCAGGTTTCCTGGGTAAAACCTCTGCTGGGATACGCCGAGTCTGTGCTGATCGACGTTGTTGAACGTGACGATCGCTGCGGCCTCGCCCTGGTAGCCAACTCTTTTCAAAATTTCGAGGAAGAGGAGCGCGTAGTCGTGGATCAGCTCTGCAACCGAGGTCGTCGGAATCACAAGTTCCGGCTCGCTGTAAAACGGGCCTGCCTTTCTTCCTAGGTCGGTCCCGTATTCCATGAGGCCGTCCTGCCAGATCCTCATCCAGTAGGCGGGTGCGGCTCCTTGCTCTTCTGGCAACTTGACCCAAAAGCCTTCATGGTCAACCCGGAGGTAATGCTGAAGAAGCGAGTCGCGATACCACGAATCTTCTATCTGGATATTTCGTATTTGCTCTAGCGGGAACTCAATTGGATCTATGAGGTCGCGCTGTAGCTGCACAGGTCCAACCACAATCGAAAGCCATCCTGGTCCGTGGTGATGACCACCTTCATCTTTGTAGGCTTTGCGCTCTGCATCGGTGAGGCCAAGTCGGACCCGCGTACCGTCTTCGACTAGCTCAACGGGCTCCGGCAATAAGGGCCCGGGGCTGGGGGTCTGGGCGGCGATGATTGCGGCAGCGGTCGCGCCCTGTCCTTTGCGGTGCTCAATGGCGCGAATGATCTGCTCCACCGCTTGGTCAAGCGAATTGCTTGGGACTCCAATGCGATCCGCCAGCAAAGGGCTTTTGCTCGCCAGGTAGTCCTCGTCAATTTCGTGCCATACGGGGAGGATCAGCCTCTCGCCACCGACCATCTCCTTCGCGAACAACCCGTTCAGCTCGCTTTGTGGCCAACCCTTCTCGAAGAACCGGCGGCTGAGCACCACCACCCCAAAGCGAGATGCCGCTAGCCCTTCGTCAATTCGTTGTCGCAGGCTGTCGCCAAGAACCAGCTCGTACTCGTCGAACCAAACTTCATAACTGGCGCTCCTAAGAGCTTCGGCCAGCGGGCGAGCCACCGCATCCTTGTCCTCTGATGCATGGCAGATGAAGCAGTCACGCGGTTCTTGCTCAGGCATGCTTTTGACATTAGGCAATTAATCGGATGAGCAGGATTCCGTTTTCTGGCAGCGCGACAGCGAAGCGAAAGGGATCAAAGCGAATGCCGCCACGGTGAGAAATGTGAAGCTGAGCAGCAGGCGAATCAGGGCGTCTAACGGGCCAACCAACAGGCCCCTTCATGGTAAGGAAGGGGTCACGAGTTCGAGTCTCGTTCCGGGCTTCTCTGGCTGCCCAGCCAGGGCGGCGCTCTCGTCTGTAGGCTGCCGCTCGTGGACTTCGCCCTCAGCGACGAGCAGAAGGATTTCGTCGACGCGATCCGTGACTTCTGCGACCGCGAGTGCGGGACGCAGGACCAGCGCGAGCGGCTGACCGACGGCTACCGCGAGCACCACAACTTCGAGATCTACAACCAGATGGCGGAGCTGGGGTGGCTCGGGGTGACGATCCCCGAGGAGTACGGAGGCTCCGGCGGGACGATGCTCGACGCCTGTCTCTTCATGGAGGAAAGTTCCCGCGGGCTCGCCCCGATCGGCGGCTACGCGACGACGCTGATCGTCGCTGGTGCCACCCAGCGCTTCGGCACCGAGGAGCAGAAGAAGGAGATCCTCGGCGGCATCGCCTCCGGCTCGGTCGAGGCGATCGCGATGACCGAGCCCGAGGCCGGCTCCGACGTCGGCTCGCTGACCACCAAGGCCGAGCGCGTCGACGGCGGCTTCGTGCTCAACGGCCAGAAGGTCTTTATCTCCAACGCCCACATCGCCGACCACGTCCTCGTCGTCTGCCGCACGACCAAGACCGAGAACAAGCACGAGGGGCTGACGATGCTCTGGGTCCCGCGCGAGGTCGAGGGGATGGAGATCGTCCCGATCGAGACGATGGGCGGCCGCGAGACCAACACCCTCTACTTCACCGACTGCGTCGCCCCCGAGAGCGCCGTCCTCGGCGAGGTCGACCAGGGCTGGACCCAGTTGATGGCCGGCCTCAACGTCGAGCGGTTGATCCTCGCGGCGACGATGCTGGGGATCGCCCAGCGCGCCTTCGACGACGCGCTCGCCTACGCCAAGGAGCGTAAGCAGTTCGGCCGCCCGATCGGCTCCTTCCAGGCGCTCCAGCACCGCTTCGCCGACCTCGCCACCGACCTCGAAGCGGCCCGACTGATGACCCGCTGGGTCGCCACCCTCGTCGACGAGGACCCCGACCGGATGCTGCCGAAAGAGGCCTCGATGGTGAAGCTCTTCGTCACCGAGGTCGCCAAGCGCACGACCCTCGAGGGGATGCAGATGATGGGCGGCTACGGCTACTCGGCCGAGTACGACATGGAGCGCCTCGTCCGCACCTCGCTGGTCTCGACCATCTACGGTGGCACCTCCGAGATCCAGCGCACGATCATCGGCAAAACGCTGGGCCTGTAGGAAGTCGCCGCCGCGGCGGCGAAAAGGGCGGCGTGTGGGACTTCGCGAAGCGCCAGCCCTCAGCCGTCCTCCTCGCCGCCCAGCTGGCGGCGATCCTCATCTATCCGTTCCTCGAAGAAGGTGCCGCCGGCCGGGCCATCTTCAGCGTCTTTGGGATCGCGATCCTCGGCCTCGTCGTGCTCGCGGTGCGCAGCTCCTCGGCGCTGACCTGGGTCAGCGTGTTGCTGGCGCTACCCGCGACCGTGCTGCTGCTGATCCAGGCGGTCACCGGCGACGACGCGCTGCTGCCCTACTCGTCGGCCTTCGAGTCCGTCCTCTACTTCTATGCGGGCGGCGCGCTGCTGTTCTACATGCTCGAGGACCACGAGATCACCCGCGACGAGCTCTATGCCGTCGGCGCCACTTTCACGCTCGTCGCCTGGGCGTTCGCCTACGCCTACGTCGTCTGCCAGGCGATCGAGCCGCAGAGCTTCACGGCGGCCGTCGACCCGCGCGACGCCCGCACCTGGATGGAGCTGCTCTTCCTCAGCTTCACGACGCTGACGAGCACGGGCCTCAGCGACGTCGTCCCGATCAAGCCGTTCGCGCGCAGCCTCGTGATGATCGAGCAGATCGCCGGCCTCGGCTACGTGGCGATGGTGGTCTCGAGGCTGGTCGGGTTGACGCTGCGGGCGACCGGGCGGTACCCGTGATCCGCTGCCACCGGAGGCTGTGACCTAGGCCGCTGCCGCGGTGCGACCGTCATCGACCAGCGCCGGTTTGCCGATGTGGAAGCCCTGGGCGAAGTCGACGTCGAAGGCGCGGACGAGGGCCAGCGTCTCGGCGTCCTCGATCCCCTCGGCGACGGTCTCCTGGCCGAACGCTTTGGCGAACTGAACCAGCGCCTGCACCAGTCGTTGGTCGGTGGGGGAGCGGGGCAGGTCGCGGATGAACTCGATGTCGATCTTCAGGTGCTGGATCGGGAGGTCCTTGAGGTAGCTGAAGGAGCTGAAGCCGGTGCCGAAGTCATCGAGGCCGAGCCCGCAGCCCATCCCGGTAACCGTCTCGGCGAAGGCGCGGGCGTGGTCCATGTTGGAGATCGCCGCCGTCTCGGTGATCTCGAAGTCGAGCCAGGCGGGGTTGAGCCCGTCAGCGATCGCCGCCCGCACATCCTCGATCAGCCGCGGGTCGCAGAGCGAGGCGCCGCTGACGTTGACGGCGATCGGCTGCGAGCGCCCGGCCAGCTCGATCGCCTTCGCCAGGACCAGCCGGTCGATCTCGACGATCAGCCCCAGTCGCTCGGCGGTCGGCAGGAAGGAGGAAGGCGGGATCACGTCGTCGTCTTCGTCGAGCATCCGCACCAGCAGCTCCTCGCGGGCGACGCATTCCTTGCGCAGGTCGAAGATCGGCTGCGCGTAGACGACGAGCCGTTCGCGCTCCAGCGCGTCCCGGATTCGGTCGGCCCAGGTCAGCTTCAGGTTCGGCCCGCTGTCGCCGTCGACGGCCTTGCCGCCCCCTTGTTCCTTCGCCTCGCAGAGGGCGATGTCGGCGGCGATCATCAGCCCTTCGGCGGTAATCGCCTCGCCGGTGCCGCCGAAGGTCGCGATCCCGACGCTGGCCCCGACCGCCGGCTTGCCGCGCTCGCGAACGAGGTCGATCAGCCGCTCGGCGGTCGCCATCGCCTGGCTCGGCGTCGCCCGCTGCAGGAGGAGGGCGAATTCGTCGGCGCAGATCCGCGCCGGCAAGTCGTCGACGCGGCACTCCTGCCGCAGCGTCGCCGCTACCGTCTCCAGCAGCCGGTCGCCGGCCTCGTGCCCGAGGGAGTCGTTGACGAGGTGGAAAGCGTCGAGGTCGAGCAAGAGCAGCGCCCCGGGCTGCTCGCGCTGGAGCGGGTCGAGGATCCGCTCTTCCACCTCTTCTACGAACTGGTCGCGGTCACAGAGACCGCCGCTCTCGATTGCCTCTCGCACCGTGCCCCCGAAGTGCCCGGAAGGATTGCCTGGAAAACGACTGTACATAAAAGTCGGTAGACCATGTGGACTACTACACACATGGGCGGCGGCAACCAGTCCCTAGGCGGCTGAGGTCGCTATCCTTGCCGCAGCCTCGCGCTTCGGCCCGGGGTCGTTTTTATGTAGCGACTTCTGTAACGACTACCTCAGGCACGGAACGAGGGAGAAGATGGCTCGCGGAGATGTCCGCATTGCGGTGACGATGGCTTGCGAAGAGTGCAAGCGGCGTAACTACCAGACCAATAAGTCCCGGCGCAATACGCCGGATCGCATCGAGATGCGCAAGTTCTGCCGTTGGTGCGGCCGCCACACCCCTCATAAAGAGACTCGGTAGCTGGCCCGATGGCGAAAACCCGTGCACAGCGCAAGGCCGAGCGCCGGGCTCGGGAAGCCGAAGAGCAGAAACGCTCCGACGGCTACGAGACTCCGGTAGAGGCGCAGCGGGAGACCCAGACGGGGGTCTCCGGCGACGTCGCCGAGGTCGAGGCGGTGGAGATGGGGATCGCCGCCGGCGCCCCCGAGTCCCAGCTCGAGACGCCGGATGCGCCGAAGCCACGTTCCGCCCGCAAAGCCGAAGCGCGCGCGCAGAAGGAAGCCGAGAAGCGCAAGCGCGCGGAGCAGAAGCGGCGCGAGAGCGAGCAGCTTTCCAAGAAGCAGAAACAGGCCAAGGCCGAACGCCAGCGCGCAGGTTTCATCGGCTTCCTCATATCCTGTTGGCAGGAGCTGAAGAAAGTCCAGTGGCCGGATCGCGAGACGTTGATCCAGGCAACCGCTGTGACCATCCTCTTCGTCGCCGTCGCGGCCGCCTATCTCGGCGCTCTCGACGCGGCATTCAGCTGGCTCATCAAGCAGATCCTCTAAAGAGGGTCCCGAACAAAGGCTTTTAGATGTATCGCTGGTACGTGATCAACACCTACTCCGGGCACGAGAACAAGGTCAAGCACAACCTCGAGCACCGGGTGCAGACGATGAGCCAGAACCGCAACGTGCGGCAGGTCGTCGTCCCCACCGAGCAGGTCTCGGAGATGAAGGACGGCCAGAAAGTGACGGCCGAGAAACGGACGATGCCCGGCTACGTCCTCGTCAACATGGAGATGACCGACGACGCCTGGGGACTGGTCAAGAACACCCCCGGCGTCACCGGCTTCGTCGGCTCGCGCAACAAACCGGTGCCGCTCTCCAAACCGGAGGTCGACCGCCTGCTCCACCGCGAGACCGCCGAGCGGCCGCGGACCCAGGCCCAGTTCGCGATCGGCGAATCGGTCAAAGTCATCTCCGGTCCGCTCTCGGACTTCTCCGGCGAGATCGCCGAGATCAACGAGGACGCGGCGAAACTCAAGGTCCTGGTCTCGATCTTCGGCCGCGAGACGCCGGTCGAGGTCGGCTACGACCAGGTCAAGAAGATCTAGGTCGCAAAGACCGCTACCCTCCCGAACCCGCTTATGGCAAAGAAAGTCCTCACCCTCATCAAGCTGCAGATCCAGGCAGGCAACGCCAACCCGGCGCCGCCGGTCGGCCCGGCGCTGGGTCAGCACGGCGTCAACATCATGGACTTCTGCAAAGCGTTCAACGCGCAGACGCAGGGCGAAGGCGGGACGATCATCCCGGTTGAGATCACCGTCTACGAGGACCGCTCCTTCACCTTCATCACGAAGACGCCGCCGGCCGCGGTGCTGATCAAGGAAGCGATCCGGATCCCGAAGGGCTCGGGCGAGCCCCACGTCAACAAAGTGGGGACGATCTCCGACGCGCAGATTCAGGAGATCGCCGAACGGAAGATGCCCGACCTCAACGCCAACGACATCGACGCCGCGAAGAAAATTATCGCCGGCACCGCCCGCTCGATGGGCGTCGACGTCGCCTAGGAGAACTTGATGGCCCACGGCAAACGATTCCGCGCCCAGTACGACAAAGTCGACCGCGACCGCGCCTACCCGCCGGCCGAGGCAATCGCGCTGATCAAAGAGACCGCCAGCGCCAAATTCGATGAGACCGTCGAGCTGCACGTCCTGCTCGGCGTCAACGTCCGCCACGCCGACGAACAGCTGCGGGGGACGCTCGCGCTGCCGCACGGTCTCGGCAAAGACGTCACCGTCGCCGTCTTCGCCCAGGGCCAGCAGGCCCGCGACGCCGAGGCTGCCGGTGCTGATTTCGTCGGCGGCCAGGACCTGGTCGAGAAAGTCCAGGAGGGCTGGACCGACTTCGACGTCGCCGTCTCGACCCCCGAGATGATGAAATCCGTCGGCCAGCTCGGCCGCGTGCTCGGCCCCCAGGGGAAGATGCCGAACCCCAAGGTCGGCACCGTCACCGACGACGTCGAGAAGGCCGTCACCGAATCGAAATCGGGCAAAGTCGAATACCGCACCGACCGCCAGGCGATCGTCCACATGGCGCTCGGCAAGGCCAGCTTCGACGAAGAGAAACTGCTCGAGAACTACCAGGCCGTGATGGAGGAGATCGTCCGCGCCAAGCCCTCCTCCGCCAAGGGCAAATACGTCGTCTCCGCCACCCTGGCGACGACGATGGGTCCCGGCATCCGCGTCGACTCCGGCAAATCCGCCGACCGCGAGACCGCGGCCGTCGGAGCGGGGGAGACCGCAGAGGAGCCGGCGAGCGCCTAAACTGCGTCGCCGCTAACCCCAGACCACCGGCGGGGCATGTGCCCGCAAGCCCGGTGTAGGTGAGACGATGAACCGCGAAGAAAAGTCAGCAGCCATACAAGAGATTGCCGCCGAGATTGAGGCGTCCGAGGCGATCTTCGCAGTCGACTACCGCGGTATCAGCGTTCCCCAGGCAGCCGAGCTGCGCTCGAAACTGCGCGAGGCCGATGCCAGCTTCCGCATCGTCAAAAACCGCCTCAGCAAAATCGCCGCCGACCAGGCGGGCGAGGAGCGGCTGACCGAGCTGCTGCAGGGCCCGACCGCCCTCACCTTCGTCCGCGGCGACACCGCCCAGGCCGCGAAAGCGATTACGACCTTCAACAAAGAGCACGAAGTGCTCACCTACAAGGGCGGCTTCATGGAAGCCACGGTGCTCGACGAGGCCGCCTTCAAATCGATCGCCAAATTGCCCGGCCGCGAAGTACTAAACGGGCAGTTGGCTGGCGTTGTCGCCAGTCCGCTCACCGGTCTCGTGCGCGGGCTCGGCAGCATGATCCAGGGCCTGGCGTTGCAGCTCGGCCAGATCGCCGAGAAAGGCTTGGTCAGCGGCGAGGCGCCTGCGGCCGAGGAGGCTGCTCCCGCTGAGGAGGAGCCGAAGGCCGAAGCCGAGGAGCCTGCGGCCGAGAAAGCCGAAGAGGCTCCGGCGGAGGAGGCCCCGACCGAGGCCGCCAGCGGCAACGAGCCGCCCGCCGACCAGGCGGAGGCACCGGAGGAAGAGCCGGAGGCCAAAGAAGACACTTCAGAGCAAGATTCAAACGAGGAAGAGGGGTAGCAACTGATGGCAACCAAAACTTCAACCGAGGACTGGATCGAGGAGCTGAAAAGCATCTCGGTACTCGAGCTCTCCGAGCGGATCAAAGCGCTTGAGGAGGAGTTCGGCGTCTCCGCGACTGCCGTTGCGGCTGCCGCGCCGGCTGCTGCCGGCGGCGGTGGTGGAGGCGACGAGGGCGGCGCCGAAGAGTCTTCGACCGTCGACGTCATCCTCAAAGAGGTCGGCGGCCAGAAAGTCCCCGTCATCAAGGTGGTGCGTTCGGCGACCGGTCTCGGCCTGAAAGAGGCCAAGGCTCTCGTCGACGAGGCTCCGAAAGCGATCAAAGAGGGCGTCGAGCGCGATGAGGCCGACAAACTCAAAGCTGAGCTGGAGGAGGCCGGGGCAACGGTCGAACTCTCCTAGAGAGTTTGGCCGGGTCTTCCCGATCCCAGTCGGGAAGCCAAACTTGAAGGCGCCGATCGCGGTGTGTTATTTTCCCCGGTCGCGCGCTTTTTGAGTGCCCCTGCCCATATCTGCGCAGTATCCACGTCCCTCTGACCGTCCGAGGAGTCGCCGACTTTGGCACGTTCCAACGCTGCCCCCGTAACCCGTAGGAGCTTTTCCCGCCTAGACAACCCTCTCGAGGTCCCACACCTGATCGACATCCAGCGCCGTTCCTTTGAGGAACTGACGGATCCGAAATCTGGTGGCCTCCGGGAGACGATCAACGACATATCCCCAATCGAGGACTACACGGGGAACCTCCAGATCGTCTTCGGCGACTTCAAATTTGAGGAGCCGCCGCACACGATCGAGGAGTGCCGAGAGAAGGACATGACTTTCTCGCGGCCGCTGACCGCGACGGTCGCCTTCCAGAACAAGGAGACCGGAGAGATCCGCGAGCAGGCCGTCTTCATGGGCGACTTCCCGTGGATGACCGAGCGCGGGACCTTCATCATCAACGGCACCGAGCGCGTCGTCGTGACGCAGCTCGTGCGTTCGCCGGGCGCCTACGTGATGGCGCCGAAGGACCCCGAAAAGCAGGTCTTCATCGCCAACCTGATGCCTGCCCGAGGCTCCTGGCTCGAGCTCGAAGTCGATAAAAAAGGCAAAGTCTTCGTCCGCATCGACCGCAAGCGGAAACTGCCGGTAACGGTGCTGCTGCGGGCGATGGGCTACGTCGAGGACCAGCAGCTCCTCGACATGTTCGACAACTCGGTCTACCTCCGCCACACGATCGAGGCGGACACCGAAGCGACCAAGACCGAAGAGGGTGCCCTGATCGAGCTGTTCAAAAAGCAGCGCCCGGGCGAGCCGCCGTCGGTGGACGCCGCGAAAGCGCTGCTCGAGCAACTCTTCTTCGACCCCAAGCGCTACGACCTGACCAGGGTCGGCCGCTACAAGCTCAACGCCCGCCTCGATCTCGACATCGACCTCGAGACGCGGGTCCTAACGCACGACGACATCATCGCCCTCGTTAAGGAGCTGGTGACGCTGCCGAAGCTGCTCGGGATCCCGGAGGAGATCGACGAGGAGAACCCGATCAAAGACTATGCCGCGGAGGCAATCACCTATCCGCGCGAGCAGGTCTACGACCACCTCGACGAGTACGAGCACTTCGGCAACCGCCGTCTGCGCACGGTCGGCGAGCTGATCCAGGAGGCCTTCCGCATCGGCCTCTACCGGATGGAGCGCGTCGTCCGCGAGCGGCTCACGACCGAAGACGCGGACGCGATCACGCCGCAGACGATCATCAACATCCGCCCGGTTGTGGCGGCGATGAAGGAGTTCTTCGGGTCCTCGCAGCTCTCGCAGTTCATGGACCAGACGAACAGCCTCGCCGGCCTCACCCACAGGCGGCGGCTCTCGGCGCTCGGCGCCGGCGGCCTGACCCGTGAGCGGGCGCCGATCGAGGTCCGCGACGTGCACCCGACCCACTACGGCCGGATGTGCCCGATCGAGACCCCGGAGGGGCCGAACATCGGCTTGATCGGATCGCTCGCGTCCTACGCGCAGATCTCTGAGCATGGCTTCGTCACGACCCCCTACCGGGTGGTCAAAGACGGCGTTGTTACCGAGGAGATCGTCCACTACGACGCGACCCAGGACGAGGACAAGATCATCGCCCAGGCGAACTCCGAGTTCGATCCGAAAACCGGAAAACTGAAAGGCCCGTTGGTCCTGGTCCGCGCCGGCGAGCAGGAGTACGCGACCGCCGCTCCTAAAGAAGTCGACCTGATGGACGTCTCACCGTCTCAGATCTGGTCGGTGGCGACCTCGCTGATCCCGTTCCTCGAGCACGACGACGCCAACCGCGCGCTGATGGGCTCGAACATGCAGCGGCAAGCTGTGCCGCTGCTCAAACCCGACCCGCCGCTGATCGGGACCGGGATGGAGCGCCGCGCCGCCGTCGATACCGGCGACGTCGTCCTCGCCGCCAACGCCGGCGAAGTCACCCACGTCGACGCCGAAAGGATCGTCGTCACCAGCGGCTCGAAGAAAGACGAGTACCCGCTCCACAAGTTCATGCGGTCGAATCAGGGGACGATCATCCACCAGCGGCCGATCGTCAAGAGCGGCCAGAAAGTGAAGGAGGGCGACGTGCTCGCCGATGGCTCCTCCACCGGTGGCGGCGAGATCGCCCTGGGCAAGAACTGCCTGGTCGCCTTCATGTCCTGGGAGGGCTACAACTTCGAGGACGCGATCATCCTCTCGCAGCGCCTGGTCAAGGACGACGAACTCACCTCGATCCACATCGAGGAGTACGAGATCGACGCCCGCACGACCAAGCTCGGCGACGAGGAGATTACCCGCGACATCCCGAACCGCTCTGAGGAGAGTCTGCGCAACCTCGACGAGCGCGGCATCGTCCGCGTCGGCGCCGAGGTTGTCTCCGGCGACCTTCTGGTCGGCAAGGTCACCCCGAAGGGCGAGACTGAGCTGACTGCCGAGGAGAAGCTGATCCGCGCGATCTTCAAGGAGAAGGCGCGCGAGGTCCGCGACACCTCGCTGAAAGTGCCGCACGGCGAGGGTGGTGTCGTCATCGACGTCCTCACCTTCAGCCGCGACGCCGGCGACGACCTGCCGCCGGGGGTCAACGACCTGGTCCGCGTCTACGTTGCGACCAAGCGCAAGATCGCCGAGGGCGACAAGCTCGCCGGCCGCCACGGGAACAAGGGTGTGATCTCGAAGATCGTGCCCGAGGAGGACATGCCTCACTTGGCCGACGGCACCCCCGTCGACGTCATCCTCAACCCGCTTGGCGTGCCGAGCCGAATGAACATCGGCCAGATCCTCGAGACCCACCTCGGGTGGGTCGCGGCGAACGGCTGGTACGACGACGGCTCCGAGGCCTACAAACAGGCTCATTCCGAGGAGGGCGACGGCCGCGTCTACGTGGCGACGCAGGTCTTCGACGGTGCCACCGTCGAGGACGTCGACAACGCGCTCGTCTCCTGGAACGACGAGAACGCCGAGCGCGGCGTCGATCTCGGGATCGACAAGAGTGCCCGCCCGGGTGCTCGCGCCTCCGGCACGGCCCAGCTCTACAACGGCCGTACCGGCGAGCCCTACGAGGGCAAGGTGACGGTCGGCTACATGTACATCCTCAAGCTGCTGCACCTCGTCGACGACAAGATCCACGCTCGCTCGACCGGCCCGTACTCGCTCGTCACCCAGCAGCCGCTGGGCGGCAAGGCGCAGTTCGGCGGTCAGCGCTTCGGCGAGATGGAGGTCTGGGCGCTGGAGGCATATGGCGCCGCCTACACCCTGCAGGAGATGCTCACGGTCAAGTCCGACGACACCGTTGGGCGCGTCAAGGCCTACGAGGCGATCGTCAAGGGGGAGAACATCCCCGAGCCGTCGATCCCGGAGTCCTTCAAAGTCCTTTTGAAGGAGATCCAGAGCCTCTCGCTCGACGCCAATGTGGTGTCGGAGGGCTCCGACGTCGAAATCTCCGACGAGGAAGACGACCTGTTGAAAGCGGCCGAGGAGCTCGGCATGGACCTGACCGGCGTCCGCGCCGACTCCAGCAACGGAGCCGCGGACGAGCAGGAGGAGCAGGTGGTCGCCGAGGGCGAGGGCGGAACTGATGGTGATGGTGCTGGCAAAGCCGAGGAGGCCACGCCGGCCGAGGTGGAGGACTGATGATCGACATCAATAATTTCGACGCGATCGAGATTGGACTCGCGTCTTCGAAGAAGATCCGCTCCTGGAGTTGGGGCGAGGTAACCAAGCCCGAGACGATCAACTACCGGACGCTGAAGCCCGAGAAAGACGGGCTCTTCTGCGAGCGCATCTTCGGTCCGACCAAGGACTGGGAGTGCTACTGCGGCAAGTACAAGCGGGTCCGCTACAAGGGCATCGTCTGCGAGCGCTGCGGCGTCGAGGTAACCCGCTCCAAGGTCCGCCGGGAGCGGATGGGGCACGTCGACCTCGCTTCCCCGGTCTCGCACATCTGGTTCTTCAAGGGTGTCCCGAGCCGGATCGGCTACCTGATCGACATGGCTCCGAAAGAGCTGGAGAAGGTCCTCTACTTCGCCGCCTCGATGGTGACCTGGGTCGACGAGGAGGCTCGCGACAAGGACGTCGGGAAACTGGAGAAAGAGGTCAAAAAAGTCGTCGACTCCTACGAGTCCGAAAAACAGAAACGGACGCAGGAGCTGAACGAGTCCCTCGAGCGCCGGATCGCCTATCTGGAGAACGGCGCCCAGGACAAATTTGACGACGAAGATCACATCTGGGCTGACTCTCTGAAACTGACCGCGGCGCAGCTGCGGAAGCTCAAAGACGACGACCGGGCGAAAATGATCAAAGAACTGCGCAAACAGTTCGACGCCGAGATCTCCGACACCGAGGCCTACCTCGAAGAGGCCGCGGAGCGGATGCAAGAGGTCTGGAAGATCTTCACGGAGATGAAGCCGAAGGACGTCATCAATGACGAGACGGTCTTCCGTGAGCTCAAGGATCGGTTCGGGTCCCCATTCGGATGGGGCGAGTACTTCCGCGGCGGCATGGGTGCCGAAGCGGTGCGCGACCTGCTCGAACAGGTCGACCTCGAGGCCGAATGCGAGGAGCTCGAGCAGACGATCAACAGCTCCAAAGGGCAGAAACAGGCCCGCGCGGTGAAGCGTCTGAAAGTCGCCAGCGCCTTCAAGAACTCCGAGAACAAGCCGGACTGGATGATCCTCGACGCGGTGCCGGTGATTCCGCCGGAGCTGCGGCCGATGGTGCAGCTGGACGGTGGCCGCTTCGCGACCTCCGACCTCAACGACCTCTACCGCCGGGTGATCAACCGCAACAACCGGCTGAAAAGGCTGCTCGACCTCGGCGCCCCCGAGATCATCGTCAACAACGAGAAGCGGATGCTGCAGGAGGCGGTCGACGCCCTCTTCGACAACGGCCGCCGCGGTCGCCCGGTCACGGGCCCCGGCAACCGGCCGCTGAAGTCGCTCTCCGACATGCTGAAGGGGAAGCAGGGTCGCTTCCGCCAGAACCTGCTCGGTAAGCGCGTCGACTACTCCGGCCGCTCGGTGATCGTCTCCGGCCCGAGCCTGCGGCTGCACCAGTGCGGCCTGCCCAAGCTCATGGCGTTGGAGCTCTTCAAGCCGTTCATCATGGCTCAGCTCGTCGAGCGCAAAGCGGTGCAGAACATCAAGGCCGCGAAGAAGATGGTCGAGTCGATGATCCCGGAGGTCTGGGACGTGCTGGAGGAAGTCATCCACGAGCACCCCGTCCTGCTTAACCGGGCGCCGACCCTGCACCGTCTCGGCATCCAGGCCTTCGAACCGGTTCTGGTCGAGGGCAAGGCGATCCAGGTTCACCCCTTGGTCTGCCACGCCTTCAACGCTGACTTCGACGGCGATCAGATGGCGGTCCACGTGCCGCTCTCGGCCGAGGCTCAGGCCGAGGCCCGGATCCTGATGCTGTCGGCGAACAACATCCTCTCTCCGGCCCACGGGGCGCCGCTGGCGACCCCGACCCAGGACATGGTGCTCGGCATCTACTACCTGACCTACGGTCCGGAAGCAGATGAGCTGGCAAAGATCGACGAGCAGCTGAAGACCGGCAAGGGCACGAACGGTTCGGGCCCGAGCGTCAAGGTGTTCCGCTCCTCGCAGGAGGCCGAGCTCGTCTACGAGAACGGCGGCTGCAAACTGCACGACCAGGCGGAGTACCGCCGGGCCGGCCGCGGCCACTTCCTGACCACGGTCGGGCGGATCATCTTCAACGAGAAGATCGAGCGCGCCCTCGCCGACGCTCTGGAAGACGACTTCGATCCGGAGCAGTTCGAGTTCGTCAACTTCTCGCTGAAGAAGAAGGACATCAACCAGATGGTCTCCGACCTGGTCGAGGCCTACGGTGCACCGGCGGTCTCACAGGTGCTCGATGCCTTTAAGGACCTGGGCTTCCACTACGCCAGCCAGGCCGGGATTACGGTCTCGAAGAACAACGTCGTCTCGCCGCCGGAGAAGCCGGAAATCCTCGATCGCTACGAGAAGGAGACCGAAGCGATTCAGGGCCAGTACGACGAAGGCTATATCACCGCCGAGGAGCGTCACGAGGCTGTGACGGCGCACTGGAATCGGGCTACCGACGAGGTCGCACAGGCGATGGAGGACAACCTCGAAGAGCTGAACCCGATCTTCATGATGGCCAACTCGGGCGCTCGCGGATCGTTCAAACAGATCCGCCAGCTGGCTGGGATGCGCGGCTTGATGGCCAACCCGAAAGGGGAAATCATCGAGCGGCCGATCAAGGCCAACTTCATGGAGGGACTCTCGGTTCTCGAGTACTTCATCTCCACCCACGGCGCCCGAAAGGGCCTCGCCGACACCGCCCTGCGCACGGCCGACTCCGGGTACCTGACCCGGCGCCTGGTCGACGTCGCCCAGGACGTGATCGTCCGCGAGGAGGACTGCAAAACCAAAGAACACATCGAGATGGTCATCCGCAAGGACGACGGCTCCCTCAACGACAACCTGATCGGCCGCCTGGCGGCGAAAAAGCTCGAGACCAAACGCGGTCGCGAACTGCTTAAGCGCAACCAGGAAATCACCCTCAAAGAGGTCGAAGAAATCGCCGAGGCTTTCGCCGACGACGAGGGCGTCAAAGTGCCGGTCCGCTCCGCGCTCAAGTGCGAGGCGGAATCCGGAGTCTGCCGCTCCTGTTACGGGATCGCGCCGGCGACCGGGTCGACGGTGGACATCGGCGACGCGGTCGGGATCATCGCCGCGCAGTCGATCGGCGAGCCTGGCACCCAGTTGACGATGCGGACCTTCCACACCGGTGGTGTGGCCGGTCAGGACATCACCCAGGGTCTGCCGCGCATCGTCGAGCTTTTCGAGGCGCGTAAACCGAAGGGCTTGGCGCAGATGGCGGAGGCCGAGGGCAAAGTCTCGATTGAAGAAACCGACAAAGCGCTGAAAGTGATCGTCACTGAGTCCAGTGGCGAGGAGCACAGCTACAGCTTCCCGCTGCGGACCCGTCTGCACGTCGCCGACGGCGACCGGGTCGAGGTCGGCCAGCAGCTGAACGAAGGCTCGCTCTACCCGGCCGATCTGTTGGCGATCCGCGGGCGCACCGCAGTCGAGCTCTACCTCGTCGACGAGGTGCAGAAGGTCTACCGCGCCCAGGGCGTCGACATCAACGACAAGCACATCGAGCTGATCGCCCGGCAGATGCTGAAGAAGGTGCGGATCGAGTCCAAGGGCTCGACCAGCCTCCTTCCCGGCCAGCTTGAGGATCGCGGCAGCCTCAAACGGCTGAACAAAAAGGTCAAGGAAGAAGGCGGAACGCCGGCCAAAGGCGAGGAGGTCATCCTCGGCATCACCAAGGCCTCGTTGGCGACCGAGTCCTTCCTCTCCGCGGCTTCCTTCCAGGAGACGACGAAGGTGCTCACCGACGCCGCTCTCGAGGGCAAACGGGATCGTCTCGTCGGCCTCAAGGAGAACGTGATCATCGGCAAGCTGATCCCGGCCGCGACCGGTCTCAAGCACTACCGGACGGTCGCGATCGAGCCGGCGGAACCGATCGAGCCCCCCGGTGACGATCTGCTCGAAGAAGACGAGCTGGCCGCCGAACTCGGCGTCGACGGGGTCGAGGCTCCGGCCGAGGGCTTTGGCACTTCCTTCGCGGAGGAGCTAGAGGAGCTGGCGCAGGAGATCGAGTCCACCTCAGAGGAGTCCAAATAAGGACCGCCCAGCGTCCGTAGAGGTAGGAACCCCCACGTGGGGGTTCCTACGGATGTCTGGTTTCCGCAGAAGTGGGTAAATGAGTACTGCAGCTGAGTGACTTCCTTTCTTGAGATGCGAGTCATGCAGAGAGGCCGAGGGACCACCACCCTCGGCCTTTTTGTGTCTTGAGGGTTCCTGCCGGCCCGCAAAACTGGCCAGCTGGCCAGTCCGGTAGATTTCGCGGCTATGGACTCGGCTGAGAAGGTCTGCATCATCGGCGCCGGCGGCTCCGGCATCGTCGCCGCCCAGGTGTTGGATGCGCACGGGATCCCCTTCGACTGCTTCGAGAAGGGCTCCTACATCGGCGGTAACTGGCGCTACGAAAACGACAACGGGATGTCGTCCGCCTACCGCTCGCTGCACATCAACACCTCGCGCCGGGTGATGGCCTTCAGGTCCCTGCCGATGCCCGACCACTTCCCGGACTACCCCGACCACTTCCAGATGGCCGCCTACTTCGATGAATTCGCCGACCACTTCGGGCTGCGGGAGAAGATCAGCTTCCGCACCGAGGTCGTGAACGCGAAGCCGGCCGACGGCGCCTGGGCGGTCACCGTCAAGGGAGAGGACGGGGGAGAGCGGACCGAGCGCTACAGGGCGGTGATCGTCGCCAACGGGCATCACTGGGACCCGCGCTGGCCCGAACCAGCCTTCCCCGGCTCAGAGGACTTCGAGGGCGAGCAACTGCACGCCCACCACTATCGCGAGCCGGACGTCCTGCGCGGCAAGCGGGTCCTGGTCCTGGGTCTCGGCAACTCGGCCGTCGACATCGCCGTCGAGTCCTCGCGGATCGCTGACAAGACCTTCATTTCAACGCGCCGCGGCGCCTACGTCATTCCCAAGTACATCAACGGCAAGCCGATCGACGAGCTCTCGAACCCGATCACGTCGATGACGCCGCTGGCGGTGCAGCGATTCTTCGCGATGCGAGCCCTCGGCGTCGCCTCAGCCGCCGACCCCACCGCCTACGGCCTGCCCAAGCCCGACCACAAGCTCTTCGAGGCCCACCCGACCGTCTCTTCGGAGTTGCTGCCCAGGCTCGGCCACGGCGACATCACCGCTAAGCCCAACATCGACCGCTACCCCGGCGGCCGCACGGTTCGCTTTGTCGACGGCAGCAGCGAGGAGATCGACCTCGTCGTCTACTGCACCGGCTACAAGATGACTTTCCCGTTCTTCGACCCGAAGGTGTTCAGCGCCCCCGAGAACCGTCTGCCGCTCTACCGGCGGGTCGTCTCGGTCGAGCGCCCGGGTCTCTACTTCATCGGCTTCATCCAGCCGCTGGGGCCGATCATGCCGCTTGCCGAGGCGCAGTGCGAATGGGTCGCCGACCTGCTCGACGGCCGGGTGACGCTACCGCCGGCGGGGGAGATGAAGCGAGAGATCGCGCGCGAGGAACGAAAGCAGCGCAAGCGCTTCGTTGCCTCTAAGCGTCATACGGTCGAGGTCGACTTCCACCCTTATCTGCGCGAGATCCGGCGCGAGCGAAAGCGGGCTGAGCAGCCGGCTTGACGACGCGGGTGCGCCCGCCGGGCGGGCAGGGTGGTGCCGGCAGCGCGGCGCCGCCACCGTGGGGGCCGCGACGACGTGGGCCCTGCGGTGACCGCGGTCGCGGCCGCCGCTTGAAGCCGCCATCCTCGTCGGTTGCCGCCTCCGGTTCGTCGTGCTGCTTGGCCGCCCAGTAGACGAGCCACATTGAGGCCAAGACCGGGATCTTGAGCACGACGGCGAGGAAGAAGATGGGCCAGAACCCCGTCACCTGAGTCAGTGTAGAGAGGTGGCCCAGGCGGTCAAAGCCTCGACGTGGGCCTCCTCCAGGCCGAGGTGGGGCTCGGTGGGCACGAGCAGGGTCGGCGCCGCTCGGCTCTCAGCCCACTCGTAACAGCTGGCGTCGAAGTTGTCGTCGACCCAGGCGATCGCCCGCTCGCCGCAGTAGTCCTCCAGCGCGGCCAGCTTCCAGTGGGCGCCACCGCTACGGGGAGCGACGTCGAAGCCGACGTGGGGCAGCTCCGGCAGGCCGAGAATGTGGGGGAGGTAGAAGTTCGCCTTGTCCTCCCAGCCGCTCGCCCAGACCAGCTCGAAGCTCTCTGAGAGTCGCAGCAGCCTGTCGCCGCAGGGCAGCGAGATGCAGTGCGGCACCCCGTCGACCAGCTGCAGCAGCGTATGAGCAGGCCGCTCCTCGAAGCCGAAGAGCGAGATGACGCCGTCGATGTCGACGGCCAATAAAGGCTTAGGAGGCGAAGCTACCAGCGGTAGTGGGCGAAGGCTTTGTTTGCCTGGGCCATGCGGTAGATGTCGTCCTTCCGCTTCCAGGCGCTGCCCTGCTGCTGGTTGGCGTCGAGAATCTCCGAAGCGAGACGCTCGGCCATTGAGTACTCGCGACGGGCGCGGGCGAACTGGACCAGCCAGCGGACCGCGAGGGTGCGGGCGCGACGGGCGGGAACCTCGACCGGAACCTGGTAGGTGGCACCGCCGACGCGGCGGGAGCGAACCTCAAGGACCGGGGTCAGGGTTTTGATCGCCGACTCGAGGACCTCGACCGGATCTTCACCGCTGCGCTCGCCGACGATGGCGAGGCTGTCGTAGACGATCCGCTCGGCAAGGCTCTTCTTGCCGTCGCTCATCACCTTGTTGATCAGCTGCTGGACGAGCCGGTTGCGGTGTCTGGCGTCCGGCTCGATCGGCCGAATCTGTGCGGCGGAGCGGCGAGGCATTACGAAGCTTTGACGCCGTAGCGGGAGCGGGCCTGTTTGCGATCAGAGACGCCGGCTGCGTCGAGGGTGCCGCGGACGACCTTGTAGCGGACGCCCGGCAGATCCTTGACGCGACCACCCCTGATCAGAACCACCGAGTGCTCCTGGAGGTTGTGGCCCTCGCCGGGGATGTAGGTGGTGACCTCCATCCCGTTGGTCAGACGCACACGGGCGATCTTGCGAAGCGCCGAGTTCGGCTTCTTCGGCGTCACCGTGGCGACACGGGTGCAGACGCCGCGGCGCTGGGGAGCGGCTACGCGCTTCTTGCGACCTTGGCCCGACTTGAGGCCCGGCGTCGTGGTCTTCTTCTTCGGGCGCTTGCGGCCCTTCCTGACAAGTTGATTCGTATTCGGCACGGCCGCGCATAGTAGAGCAGTCCGGCGAAAAGCAGCCCGCCGGCCGCGGCGAGCTCGGCGTAGAACCCGTCCTCGAGGACGGCCGAGGCGCCCGCGAAGCGGGAAGTCTGGCTGCCCTCATCGAGGCCGGCGGGGAGGTCGACGAGCAGGATCAGGGCGAGGGAGAGCAGCCCGAGAACCGCCACCAGCAGCCCCAGCCGGCGGGCCTCTCGGCGCAGCGCCACGACTCCGAGGGCGATCGCCGCGAGCCCGACCGGGACCAGGAGGTAGAAGTGGGCGGCGCCCGCCGTCTTCGCGGCCGTCGTCGGGACCTGCGCCACGTCCGGCAGGTCGGCGTACCCGGGCTGGCCGATCTCGACGGCCCGGTAGTCGATGCACTGCGAGACGACGAGGAGGGCGCCGGCGCCGATCAGGACGACTGCGGCGGCGCGGGCGGGAGTCACCACCCGGCTGGCGGCGGTTGCCGCACGGACCAGGAAGGTGCAGCAACGCCGGACGAGGCGGTCGCCGGCGGCGAGGCCCCGGAAGAAGAGAGCGAGCAGCGGCCGCAGGCGCGGCCAGAGCCAAGCCCAGACTCGGCGGGCGGTTCGGGCGCCGTGGTGCCAGGCCAGGAGCAGCGGTGGATAGGCGCGCTGGAGGCCGCGATCGGCGGCCCGATCGACCTGTCGGGACAAGCGCCGCCCCGCTGCTATCATCGCCGCTCGCTCAGGCAGTTTTCGCTGTTTCTTCGCAGGACGCTTCGCCGGGCCCTTGGGGGCCTTTTTTTGCGGCTTATCACCACTACTGAACTTAGGAACCATGGCACGCAGCTTTCCACTCGAGAAAACCCGGAACATCGGGATCATGGCGCACATCGACGCCGGTAAGACGACGACGACGGAGCGCATCCTCTATTACACCGGCCGCACCCACAAAATGGGCGAGGTCCACGAGGGCGCCGCGGTCATGGACTGGATGGAACAGGAGCAGGAGCGCGGGATCACGATCACGTCCGCTGCGACCGCCTGTGAGTGGAACGACCACCGGATCAACATCATCGACACCCCCGGCCACGTCGACTTCACGGTCGAGGTCGAGCGCAGCCTCCGCGTCCTCGACGGCGCGATCGCCGTCTTCGATGCCGTCGCCGGCGTCGAGCCGCAGTCGGAGACCGTCTGGCGCCAGGCCGACAAGTACGGCGTCCCGCGCTTCGCCTACATCAACAAGATGGACCGCACCGGCGCCGACTTCTTCAACTCGGTGGAGACGATGAAGGACCGGCTCGGTGCCAACCCGCTGCCGATCCAGCTGCCGATCGGCGCCGAGGAGAACTTCAAAGGCGTCGTCGACCTGGTGAAGATGAAAGGCCTCGTCTGGACCGACGAGCTCGGCGCCGCCTACGAGGAAATCGAGATTCCCGACGACCTCACCGATCAGGCCGAGGAATACCGGACCCAGCTGATCGAAGCCTGCGCCGACTACGACGAAGAGCTGATGGAAGCCTTCCTCGGCGAGGAAGAGATTCCGCAGGCGAAGCTGATCGACTCGCTTCGCAAAGCGACCCTCTCGACCAAGCTGACCCCGGTCCTTTGCGGCACCTCCTTCAAGAACAAGGGCGTGCAGCCGCTGCTCGACGCGATCGTCGAACTGCTGCCCTCGCCGCTCGAGGTGCCGCCGGTCACCGGCGTCATCCCCGCCGGCAAGGGTCAGGCCGAGGACATCGAGGACACGCGCGAGGCGAGCGACAGCGCTCCCTTCTCGGCGCTGGCCTTCAAGGTCATGTCCGACCCCTACGTCGGCAAGCTCACCTACTTCCGCGTCTACTCGGGCAAGCTCGAGAAAGGCGGCCGGGTCCTGAACGTGAAAACGGGCAAGACCGAGCGGATCGGACGGCTGCTGATGATGCATGCCAACAGTCGCGAGGAGATCGACGAGACCTATGCCGGTGACATCTGCGCCGGCGTCGGCCTCAAGGAAACCGGGACCGGCGACACCCTCGCCGCCCCCGACGCCCCGATCGCCCTCGAGAGCATCGAATTCCCGGAGACCGTGATCGCGGTCGCGATCGAGCCGAAAACGAAAGCCGACCAGGAGAAGATGGGCAACGCCCTGGCTCGCCTCGGCGAGGAGGATCCGACCTTCAAAATCGAATCCGACGAGGAAACCGGCCAGACCCTGATCCACGGGATGGGCGAGCTCCACCTCGAGGTCATCGTCGACCGGATGCTGCGCGAGTTCAAAGTCGAGGCCAACGTCGGCAAGCCGCAGGTCGCCTACCGCGAGACGATCCGCAAGCGGGTCGAGAAGGTCGTCGCCCGGTTCGTGCGTCAGACCGGCGGTCGCGGCCAGTTCGGCCACGTCGTCATCAACCTCGAGCCGGCACCCGGAGAGGGCTTCGTCTTCGAGAACAAAATCAAGGGCGGCGTCATCCCCGGCGAATTCATCGGCCCGGCCGAGCAGGGGATGCGCGAGGCGCTCGAAAACGGCGTCAAGGCCGGTTACCCGATGGTCGACGTCAAAGCCGAACTGGTCGATGGCTCCTACCACGACGTCGACTCTTCGGAGATGGCCTTCAAAATCGCCGGTTCGATGGCGATCCAGGACGGTGCCCGCAAGGCGAACCCGGTCCTGCTGGAGCCGACGATGGCGGTCGAGGTGGTTACGCCCGAGGACTTCCTCGGCGACGTGATCGGCGACCTCTCCCGGCGCCGCGGCAAAGTTCAGGGCCAGGATCAGCGCGGCAACGCCCTCGCCGTCCAGGCTTATGTCCCTCTTGGAGAGATGTTCGGTTACGCGACCGAACTGCGGTCGATGACCCAGGGCCGAGCGACTTACACGATGCAGTTTGAGCGCTACGAGGAGGTCCCCTCGAACATCGCCGAGGAGATCGTCGAGCACCGCTCAGGAGACCCGGTGGGTGCAGCCTCATGAGCCCAACCGCGGCGGGACACTGAACCTGGCTATATTTCCCGGGTTGCCCGCAGGCAGGTAGAAGCTGCCGCGGGAAGTCCGCCCACGAGACTCAAGCACTTAGATCAGACAGAACACGATTTCGAAAGGCGAAACGGAGAGAGATGTCCAAGGAGAAATTCGAGCGCGATAAGCCGCATGTGAACGTCGGCACCATCGGTCACATCGACCACGGCAAGACGACCCTGACGGCCGCGATCACCAAAACCCTCTCCACCGTGGGCGGTGCTGAGGCACAGAGCTTCGAGGAGATCGACAACGCTCCCGAGGAGAAGGAACGCGGCATCACGATCGCGACCTCCCACGTGGAGTACGAGACCGACAACCGGCACTACGCCCACGTCGACTGCCCGGGTCACGCCGACTACGTCAAGAACATGATCACCGGCGCCGCGCAGATGGACGGGGCGATCCTGGTCGTCTCCGCCGCCGACGGCGTTATGCCTCAGACCCGCGAGCACATCCTGCTCGCCCGTCAGGTCAACGTCCCGCACGTGGTCGTCTTCCTCAACAAGATCGACCAGGTCGACGACGACGAACTGGTCGAGCTGGTCGAGGAGGAGGTCAAGGAACTTCTCGACGAGTACGACTTCCCGGGCGACGAGACGCCGATCATCAAAGGCTCGGCGCTGAAGGCGCTGGAAGGCGACGAGGAAGCCCAGAAAGCCGTGTTCGAGCTGGCCGCGGCGCTGGACTCCTACATCCCGGAGCCGACCCGCGAGCTCGACAAGCCCTTCCTGATGCCGATCGAGGACATCTTCTCGATCACCGGCCGCGGCACCGTTGCCACCGGCCGCGTCGAGCAGGGCATCGTTAACACCGGCGACGAGGTTGAGATCGTCGGTATCAAGGACACCACGAAAACCACGGTCACCGGGGTCGAGATGTTCCGCAAGATCCTCGACGAGGGTCAGGCGGGCGACAACATCGGCGCCCTGCTCCGCGGTACCAAGCGCGAGGAGATCGAGCGCGGCCAGGTTCTCTGCAAGCCCGGCTCGATCACCCCGCACACGAAGTTCAAAGCCGAGGTCTACTGCCTGAAGAAGGAGGAGGGTGGTCGCCACACTCCGTTCTTCTCCGGCTACCGGCCTCAGTTCTACTTCCGGACCACCGACGTGACCGGGATCGCCAACCTCCCCGAGGGGACGGAGATGGTGATGCCGGGAGACAACGTCGAGATGACGATCGAGCTGATTCAGCCGATCGCGATGGACCCGGGTCTGCGGTTCGCCATCCGCGAGGGTGGCCGCACCGTCGGCTCCGGCGTCGTCGCCGAGGTCATCGAGTAGCAACGCCACCAGGGACGGGCGCCTTGCCCGTCCCGAACCCCGCCTCCGGGCGGGGAGACAACTGCAAGGACATACGACCGGGGCGGCGCCCCAAGCACAGGGGCCCCGCCCTCTTTGCGCGGTAAAGCGAAGAGAAAGACAAGAGACGCACCGAAGTGGCAACCATCGCGGCACAGAAAATTCGAATCCGACTGAAGGCGTACGACCACGACGCCATAGATCGGGCTGCCAAAGAGATCGTCGAGACCGCCGAGCGCACCGGCGCGACCGTCTCCGGCCCGGTGCCGCTGCCCACCGAGAAAAACGTCTACTGCGTGATCCGCTCCCCGTTCAAGGACAAGGACTCGCGCGAGCACTTCGAGATCCGCACCCACAAGCGGCTGATCGACATCCTCCAGCCGTCGCCGAAAACGGTTGACTCGCTGCAGCGCCTGGACTCGCTGCCGGCCGGCGTCGACATCGAGATCAAGCTCTAGGTGCTGCGGTGGCTGCGATTCTCGGCAAGAAGCTCGGCATGACCCAGGTCTTCCAGGAGGACGGCAGCGTCATCCCCGTAACCGTGATCGAGGCCGGCCCCTGCAAGATCACCGCTGTCCGCGACAGCGATCGGGACGGCTACTCGGCCGTGCAGCTCGCCTTCGGCGAGGTCAAGCAGGGCAAGCTCAGCAAGGCCGAGGAAGGCCACCTGAAAAAGGCCGGCGCCGCGCCGATGCGCCACCTGGTCGAGTTCCGCGACGAGGACCTCGGCGCCGAGGAGGGTCCGAAGGTCGGCGACGACGTCACCGTCGAGGGCTTCGAGGCCGGCCAGAAGGTCAAAGTCGCCGGGATCTCGATCGGCAAGGGCTTCCAGGGCGGGATCAAGCGCCACAACTTCAGCCGCGGCCCCGTCAGCCACGGCTCCCACAATGTCCGTGCTCCGGGTTCGATCGGTGCCAGCGCCTTCCCCGCCCGCGTCTTCAAAGGGATGCGGATGCCGGGTCAGATGGGCAACAAGCGGGTCACCCAGAAGGGCCTCGAAATCGCCGACGTCGACGCCGAGCGCAACCTGCTGCTGATCAAGGGCTCGGTCCCCGGCTCCCGCAACGGAATCGTCGAGGTGCGGACCGATGGCTGACGCGAAAGCACCCGTCCTCGGCAAGAGCGGCAAAGCCGACCTGCCGAAAGAGCTCTTCGCCGAGCCCTTCCACCAGTCGCTGGTGCACGAGGCCGCGCGCGCCGACCTCAACGCCCGCCGCCAGGGCACGGCATCGACCCTGACCCGCGGCGAGGTCTCCTTCACGACCGCCAAGGCCTGGCGCCAGAAGGGCACCGGCCGCGCCCGCGTCGGCACGCTCGGCGTCCCCAACCGCTTCGGCGGCGGCGTCGCCTTCGGCCCGAAGCCGCGCAAGTACACGGTCAAGGTCAACCGCAAAGCCCGCCGCCGGGCGATGCGCTCCGCCCTCTCGGTCCACGCCGAGCGCGGCTCGGTCGCCGTCCTCGACGCCAAGGACTTCGAGACGCCGTCGACCAAAGCCGCCGCCCAGGCTCTGGCCAAATGGGGCGCGAAGAACCCGATCCTCCTCCTCGTCACCGCCGAGGAGATCGGCGCGATGAAGAGCTTCCGCAACCTTCCCCGCACCCACGTGCTCGAGGTCGGCGCCGCCGGCGTCGCCGACGTGATCGGCGCCGCCGCCGTCGTCCTCTCCGAAACCGCGCTGGAAACCCTGAAGGAGAGGCTCTCCTGATGGACCCCCGCACGATCCTCATCCGCCCGGTGATTTCGGAGAAGAGCTACGCCTTGATCGCCGAAGGCAAGTACACCTTCCGGGTCGACGACCGCGCCCACAAGACCCAGATCGCGCAGGCGGTCGAAGAGGTCTTCGGCGTCGACGTCGCCGGGGTCCGCACCGCGAAAGTGCGCTCGAAGCCGAAGCGCCGCGGTCTGACCAAAGGCCGCACCCGCGCCTGGAAGAAGGCGATCGTCCAGCTCGCCCCGGGCGAGCGGATCGAGCTGTTCGAGGGCGCCGAGACCGCCTAGGAGACCTGAGAGATGCCGAACCGCAAAACCAAACCGACCAGCCCCGGCCGCCGCTTCGCGACCTACCCGCTGCGCGAGCAGCTGACCGCGACCGAGCCGGAGCGGAAGCTGACCGAGGGTCTGAAGAAGAGCGGCGGCCGCAACGCCAACGGCCGCATCACCTCCCGCCACCGCGGCGGCGGCGCCAAGCGGCGCTACCGCAAGATCGACTTCAAGCGGCTCAAGGACGGCGTCCCCGCGAAAGTGGCCTCGATCGAGTACGACCCGAACCGCACTTGCTACATCGCCCTCCTCCACTACGCCGACGGGCACAAGGACTACATCCTCGCCCCGGCTCAGCTGAGCGTCGGCGACGTCGTTAAATCCGGTCCCGAGGCGGACATCAAACCGGGCCACTCGCTGGAGCTCGGGCAGATGCCGACCGGCACCATCGTCCATAACGTCGAGCTGATCCCCGGCCAGGGCGGCAAGCTCGGCCGCTCCGCCGGCACCTCGATTCAGCTTGTCGCGAAGGAGGGGGAGATGGTGACCCTGCGCCTGCCTTCATCGGAGATGCGGATGGTCCGCGCCAACTGCCGCGCCACCGTCGGCGTCCTCTCCAACGCCGAGCACCAGAACATGAAGGTCGGCAAGGCCGGCCGCAGCCGCCACAAGGGCAAGCGCCCGCAGTCGCGCGGCGTCGCGATGAACCCCGTCGACCACCCGCACGGCGGCGGCGAGGCGCACCACACCACCGGTGGCCATCCGGTCACCCCGTGGGGCAAGCCGACCCTCGGCTACCGCACCCGCAAGAAGGGCAAGCAATCCGACCGCTACATCGTCCGCGGCCGACGCCGCGGCAAGAAGAAGGGCCGTTAAAGATGGGACGTTCGACGAAAAAGGGCCCGTGGGTCGAGGAGCGCCTGATGGGGCGGATCACCGCCCTCAACGAGGCCGGTAACAAACAGATGCTGAAAACCTGGTCGCGGACCTCGACGATCTTCCCGGAGATGGTCGGTCACACGATCGCCGTCCACGACGGCAAAAAGCACGTCCCGGTCTTCATCTCGGAGTCAATGGTCGGGCACAAGCTCGGCGAGTTCGCTCCGACCCGGACCTTCCGCTCGCACGGTGGCAAGGAATAACGATGGCCGACGATAAAAAAGACAAAAAAGCTGCGAAAAAACCGGCTGCGAAATCCGACGCCAAAAAAGCGAAAGCCAAAAAAGCTCCGGCTAAAAAAGCGGAGAAAAAAGCAGCGAAAAAACCGGCGGCGAAAAAAGAGTCTAAAAAACCGGCGGCGAAAACCGACGTCAAAAAAGACTCCAAAGCTAAAAAAGAGCCAGCTAAAAAAGCCGCTCCCAAAAAAGCGAAAGCGCCGGCCGCGCCCCCCGTCGTCAAAGCCAAAGCCCGCTACGTGCGGATCGCCCCGCGCAAGGTGCGACTGATCGCCGATCAGGTGCGCGGCATGCACATCGAGCAGGCGCGGGCGCTGCTGGCGTTCTCCCCCCGCGGCGCCGCCGAGCCGATCCAGAAGCTGATCAACTCCGCCGCCGCCAACGCGGAAAACAACCACGACTTGATCGGTGACGAGATGCGCGTTTCCTCGATCACCGTCGACGAGGGTCCGACCCTGCGCCGCTTCCGCCCCCGGGCGATGGGCCGGGCGACCCCGATCAACAAGCGAACCAGCCACATTGCCGTGGCTCTAACCCCGGTGGAGGACTAGGCATGGGACAGAAGATCCACCCCGAGGGTTTCCGGGTCGGCTACATCCACGACTGGAAGTCGAACTGGTACGAGGACAAAAACTTCGCCGACGTCCTTCAGGAAGACCTGCAGATCCGGGACCACATCGAAAACAAGCTTTCCCACGCCGGCCTCTCGAGCATCACGATCGAGCGCCGCGGCGAGGTCGCGGTGGACATCCACACCGCCCGCCCCGGCATCGTCATCGGCAAGTCAGGCTCAGAAGTCGACGCCCTGCGCAAAGAGCTGCACAAGCTCACCGGCAGCCCGGTGAAAGTGAACATCCGCGAGGTCAAGCGCCCCGAGCTCGACGCCAAACTGGTCGCCCAGTCGATCGCCGAGCAGCTGCAGAACCGGGTCGCCTTCCGGCGCGCGATGAAACGGGCCCTGACCTCGGCGATGCGCTCCGGCGCCAAGGGCGTCAAGGTCCAGGTCTCCGGCCGCCTCGGCGGGGCCGAGATGGCGCGGACCGAACAGTATTCCGATGGCCGAGTGCCGCTGCACACGCTGCGCGCCGACATCGACTACGGCTTCTTCGAGGCCCGCACGACGACCGGCCGGATCGGCGTCAAATGCTGGATCAACAAGGGCGAGGTCATGCCCGAGGGCTTCCGCTCCGATCTCGTCTCCGGCGACTCCGCCGGTGCCCCCGATGGTGGTCGCGGCGGTCGTCGCGACGATCGTGGTGGCGGCGGGCGCGGTCGTGGCCCCGGCGGCGATCGTGGCGGCCGCGGCCCAGGTGGGGATCGCGGTGGACGCGGTGGCGGCGGTCGTGGCCCCGGCGGCGGACGCGGCGGTCCCGGTGGCCGCGGTGGCCAGCGCGGAGGTGGTCGCTGATGTTGATGCCGAAACGCGTTAAGCACCGCAAACAGTTCCGCGGCCGCATGCGCGGCAACACCAAGGGCGGCAGCAGCGTCGCCTTCGGCGAGTACGGGATCAAGGCGGTCGAGCGCGGCTGGATCACCAACCGCCAGATCGAGGCCGCCCGTGTCGCGATGACCCGCAAGATCAAACGTGGCGGCAAGGTCTGGATCAACGTCTTCCCGGACAAGCCGTACACGAAGAAGCCGGCCGAGACCCGGATGGGCTCGGGCAAGGGCAACCCGGAGGGGTGGGTCGCCGTCGTCAAGCCCGGCAAGGTGATGTTCGAGCTGGCCGGCGTCCCCGAGGAGCTGGCGCGCGAAGCGCTGCGCCTGGCGGGCCACAAGCTTCCGGTGAAAACCAAATTCGTCATGCGCGAGGGGGCCGGCGAGTAATGAAGGCGGCCGAGGTGCATAACCTGAAAGACGACGAGCTGGTGGCGAAACTGATCGACGCCAAGCAGGAGGCCTTCAACCTCCGCTTCCGGCACGCCACCGGCGAGCTCGAGAACAGCGCCCGCCTTGGAGCGGCGAAGAAGGACATCGCCCGGCTGCTGACCGTGGCGCGCCAGCGCGGCATCGATGTTGAGAAAGAGACCCGACGGATATGAGCGACGACGAGCAGAAAAAAGACGAGACGACTGAGGAGCCCCAGGCCGAGGAGACGGTCGAGGAGGCCCCCGCGGCTGAGACCGCGGAGGAGGCCCCTGCCACCGAGGAGCCCGCTGCCGCTGAGGAGGCGCCCGCTGAGGAGGCTCCCGCCGAGGAGGCTGCTGAGGCCCCTGCCGCCGAAGAGGCTCCCGCCGAGCCCAATCCCGAGGACGATCTTCCCTGGAAGGAGAGGCGGCGGCTGCAGAAATCGCGCCGGCAGCCGCGCAAAGCCAATCCTTCCGATCCCGCGGAGCGCGCCGCGCAGCGGGCCGAGGAACGACGGGTCAGAGCAAATCTGCGCCGCAAGCAGCGCGAGGCCGCGAAGGCGGAGCGCACCCCCGGCACCGGCACCCCGCCGGCCGAGCGCGAGGCGAACGCGGCCAAGGTGCGGCAGGGGATCGTCGTCTCCAGCAAGGGCGACAAATCGATCACGGTCCGCATCGACATCGCCCGCCGCCACCGCACCTACGAGAAGATCGTCCGCAGCTCGACCAAGCTGCACGCGCACGACGAGCGCAACGAGGCCGGCGAGGGCGACGTCGTCCGCGTGGTCGAGACCCGGCCGCTCTCCAAGACCAAGCGCTGGCGCCTGGTCGACGTCGTGGAGAAGGCGAGGTAGGGCGATGATCCAGCAGGAGTCCAGGCTCAAGGTTGCCGACAACTCGGGCGCGCGTGAGATCCTCTGCATCAGGGTCAAAGGCGGCTCGCACCGGCGCTACGCCAGGCGGTCGTCGTTCGCACCCGTAAGCCGCTGAGCCGCCCCGACGGCACCTACATCTCCTTCGACGAGAACGCCGCGGTGCTGATCGACCCCGCCAGCAACAACCCGCGCGGGACCCGCATCTTCGGGCCCGTCGCGCGCGAACTTCGCGACCGCAACTTCATGAAAATCATCTCGTTGGCGCCGGAGGTGCTCTAGAGATGGCTAAGTCCATGCGCATTCGGACGAATGACCAGGTGCTGATCATCGGCGGCAAGGACGCCGGCAAGAAAGGCCGCGTCACCCGCACCGACCCGAAGAAGCGCCGCGTCTACGTCGAGAACCTGAACATCATCAAGCGCCACGAACGGCCGCGCTCCCAGGGTGACCTGAAAAACGCGCAGGCTGGCGGGATCGTCGAGAAGGAGGGGCCGATCGACGTCTCCAACGTGATGCTGCTCGATCCCAAAGACAACAAACCGACTCGCATCGGCGTCCGCGTCGACAAAGGTGGCAAGCGCGTCCGCTACGCGAAGCGGTCGGGGAAAGAGATCGGCTGATGGAGGCGACCGTGGCACCCACCTCTCAGGCCGCTCCGCCGCCGCGCCTGCGCGACAAATACGAGCAGGATGTGCTGCCGGCGCTGACCCAGAAATTCGGCTACTCAACGCCGATGCAGGCCCCACGCCTGGAGAAGATCACGCTCAACATGGGGCTTGGCAAAGAGAAACAGGACAAACGCTCCTTCGAGCTCGCCCAGGAGCAGCTGGCGACGATCGCCGGCCAGCACCCGAACGTGCGCCGCGCCCGCAAGTCGGTCGCCTCCTTCAAGCTGCGGGAGGGGATGCCGGTGGGCGTTTCGGTGACGCTGCGCCGCGCTCGCATGTGGGAGTTCCTCGATCGTCTGGTCTCGATCGCGGTGCCGCGGATCCGCGACTTCCGCGGTCTCAACCCGCGCTCCTTCGACGGCCGCGGCAACTACTCGATGGGCGTCAAAGAGCAGCTGATCTTCCCCGAAATCGACTACGACTCAATCGACGTCGTCCGGGGTCTTGACATCACGATCACGACTTCCGCTAAAACTGACCTCGAGGCTTTCGAGCTGCTGCTCGGGCTGGGGATGCCCTTCGCCCAGGAGGGGCGTCCCGGTCAGGCCGAGCGCGAAGCGAAAGAAAAAGAAGCCGAAGAGGAGCAGCTCAAGGAGGAGGCCCGCCAGAAGGCTGAAGTCGAGCAGGCGGCCCTCGAGCAGCTGAAAGAGGAGAACCCGGAGGCCTACGCCAAGCCAGAAGGCGACAGCGAGGATGAGGGTGCCGCCGAGGGCGGAGACGAGGCCGGCGACACGGCCGAGGAGAGTTCAGACAATGGCTAAGACTTCGATGAAGGTGAAGCAACAGCGCGAGCCCAAGTTCAAGTCGCGCCGTTACAACCGCTGCCGCCGCTGTGGCCGGCCGCGTGCCTACCACCGCAAATTCGGCCTCTGCCGGATCTGCCTGCGCGAGGCCGCGCACGAGGGGTACATCCCCGGAATGACCAAGTCGAGCTGGTAGACGAGAACCGTGCACACTGACCCAATCGCCGATTACCTGACCCGGATTCGAAACGGCATCCGTGCCGGCCATGACGAGGTGGAGATTCCCCTCAACGGCCTCAAGCTGGAGATGTCCCGCATCCTCAAGGAGCAGGGCTACATCAAGGACTTCAGCCGCAAGCCCGCCCGGGTCGGCGAGGTGATCAACGTCGAGCTCAAGTACACCCAGGACCGCCAGCCGGTGATCCTTGGGATCGAAAGGGTCTCCCGCCCGGGCCGGCGCCGCTACGTCAACCACGAAAACGTTCCCCGGGTCGACGGCGGTACCGGCACCGCGATCGTCAGCACTTCGGTCGGCGTTATGACCGGCCACGAAGCGCGCAGCAAGGGCGTCGGTGGCGAGGTCGTCGCCTACGTTTGGTGAGGGTTGTCTAGATGAGCCGAATCGGAAGAAAGCCCGTTCCCGTCCCCGACGCCGTCTCGGTTGAGATCGGCGAGGGCGGTATTGCCGTCAAAGGCCCGAAAGGGGAGCTGCGGCAGGTCCTCTCGCCGGAGATGAAGATCGAGCAGGAGGACGGCAACGTCACCGTTTCCCGGCCCACCAACCGCGGTGAGCACCGGGCCCTGCACGGCCTCACTCGCAGCCTGATCGCGAACATGGTTGAGGGCGTAACCGACGGTTTCGAGAAGCGCCTGGAGATCCAGGGCGTCGGCTACCGCGCCGCCCTGAAAGGAAAAAAACTCGAGCTTGCGCTCGGCTACTCGCACCCGGTCGCGATCGAGGCGCCGGAGGGGATCGACTTCGAAGTCCCGCAGCCGACCGAAATCATCATCAAAGGCATCGACAAGCAGCTCGTCGGCCAGGTCGCCGCGGACATCCGCAAGCGCCGGCCACCGGAGCCCTACAAGGGCAAGGGCATCCGCTACAAGGACGAGCAGGTCCTGCGAAAGGTGGGTAAGCGCGCATGACCGTTCTCACCAAGCGCCAGCGCCGGCTCAAACGGCAGCGCCGGGTTCGCGCCCGCGTCAAAGGCACCTCCGAGCGGCCCAGGCTCTCCGTCTACCGCTCGAACAAGGGCGTCTTCGCGCAGCTCATCGACGACACCAAAGGCCACACGGTGGCCGCGGTCAACTGGATCGAGCCGGACCTGCGCAAACTCACCGCTTCCGAGCAGGCGAAGAAGGCCGGCGAACTGCTGGCTGAGCGGGCGAAGAGCGCCGGCGTCGAAACCTGCGTCTTTGACCGCGGCGGCTACCAGTACCACGGCCGCGTCAAGGCCCTCGCCGAAGGCGCGCGAGAGGGGGGTCTGGCTTTCTAGAACCGTAGTTTCGCTACGGTGGGCCGCTGCTTATGAAGGGTATGGACGTCAAGAACGTGGAAACGGTTAGCCCCCGCGGGCTGGACCTGCAGGAGCGCGTGATCGAGATCAACCGCGTCGCCAAGGTAGTCAAGGGCGGCCGGCGCTTCTCCTTCACCGCACTCGTCGCTGTCGGCGACGAGGAGGGCGTGGTTGGGATCGGCTACGGCAAGGCCCGCGAGGTCCCGCTGGCGATCCAGAAGGGCGTTGAGGACGCCCGCAAGAACTTGATCCGGGTGCCCAAATACGGGAACACCATCACCCACCGCATCATCGGCCGCTTCGGCGCCGGCCACGTGGTCCTGCGCCCGGCCAGCCCCGGTACCGGCGTCATCGCCGGCGGCGGCGTCCGCGCCGTGCTCGAGCTCGGCGGCGTCCGCGACGTGCTGACCAAGAGCATCGGTACCCAGAACCCGATCAACCTCGTCAAGGCGACGATGGACGGTCTCGTCCGCCTGCGGCGCCCGGAGGAGGTTGCCGAGTTGCGCGGGTTGACCGTCAGCCAGGTGTTGGGGTTGGACGGGAACGGAAACGGGGCGCAGCCGACGGAAACCATTTCCGCCGAGCAGCCTGAGGCCGCAGAAGTGAAAGCTTCCGAGGGTGCAGAGGCCGAGAAAGAGGCTCCGGCGCAGCCGGCTGAGCAACCCGCAGAGGGTGAGCAGGCGTGAGCAAAGTCAAGGTCCGCCAGATTCGCTCTGCCGCTAAGACCAACCCCAACCAGAAAGCGACTCTGAAGGCGCTGAAGCTGGGGCGGATCGGCAAATCTGCCGAGCTCAAAGACTCCGAGCAGCTGCAGGGCCAGCTGCGGGTCGTCTCCCACCTCGTGGAGGTCGACGGTGGCTGAGAAAAAAGAGACCCCCCGCTCCGAGGAGATCGGTCTCCACAACCTGAAGCCGAAGCCCGGCTCGAAAAGGCCGCGCAAGCGGATCGGTCGCGGCGAGGGTAGCGGCCTCGGCAAGACCTCTGGCCGCGGCCACAAGGGCGCCGGCTCCCGCTCGGGCCGTAAGCGCAAGGCCGGCTACGAGGGCGGGCAGAACCCGATCCACATGCGGATGCGAAAGCTCCGCGGCCCGCACAAAAAGCAGTCGATGCCGTTTGAGAACTTCCGCACCAAGACCCAGCCGGTCAATCTGGCCGACCTCGAGGAGCGCTTCGACAGCGGCGCCGAAGTGACGCTGGAGAGCCTCAAGGAGAAGGGTCTGGCCACCCGCAAGGACCCCGTCAAGATCCTCGCCCGCGGCGAGATCAAGAAGAAACTCGCGGTCCACGCGCACGCTTTCAGCGCTGCTGCCAAAGAGAAGATCGAGGCGGCCGGCGGTTCCTGTCACACTCTGGAGCCGTAATGCTCAGAACTATTCTCAACGCGTTCAGCGTTGCCGACATTCGCAAGAAGCTTGCGTTCACGGCAGCGATGCTGTTGCTTTACCGGCTCGGCGCCTACATCCCAGCTCCTGGGGTGGACACCCAGGCCGTAAGTGAAATCCAGAACAACTTCGGCGGCTCCGGTGTCCTCGGCTTCCTCAACCTCTTCTCCGGCGGAGGACTGGAACGGCTCAGCCTCTTCGCGTTGGGGATCATGCCCTACATCACCGCCTCGATCATCCTGCAGCTGCTGACCGTGGTCGTGCCCTCGCTCGAGCGCCTCCAGAAAGAGGGCGAAGTCGGGCAGCAGAAGATCACCCAGTACACGCGCTACCTCACCGTCGGTCTCGCCTTTGCGCAGTCGATCGGCTACGTCTTCCTCTTCCGCTCCTTCGGCAACGAATCCGGCACCAGCGTCGTCGGCAACCTCACCTTCCCCAAGCTTTTCCTGATCGTGATCTGCCTCACCGCCGGCTGCACCTTGCTGATGTGGCTGGGCGAGCTGATCACCCAGCGCGGGATCGGCAACGGGATCTCGCTGATGATCTTCGCCTCGATCGCCTCGAGCATCATCCCCGGCCTCTCCAAGTGGTGGAACAACCCCGACCAGGTCTTCGTCGTGATGATGCCGTTCATCGCCCTCGCGGTGATCGTCGCCATCGTCTTCGTCCAGGAGGGCCAGCGCCGGATCCCGGTCCAGTACGCGAAACGCGTCGTCGGCCGCAAAATGACCTCGGGCGGCTCGACTTACCTGCCGCTGCGGGTCAACATGGCCGGCGTCATCCCGGTCATCTTCGCCGCCTCGATCATGGCCTTCCCGCCGACGATCGGCCAGCTGATCAACACCCCGGCCGCGCTCGACTTCGCCGCCTTCTTCGAACCGAACGGTTGGGCCTACGTGATCGGCGAGGTCTTCTTCATCATCGTCTTCACCTACTTCTACACGGCGGTCACCTTCAACCCGGTCGATCAGGCCGACAACCTGAAGAAATACGGCGGCTTCATCCCCGGTGTGCGCCCAGGGCGACCGACTGCCGAGTACCTCGACAGGATCCTCTCGCGCCTGACTTTCCCCGGCGCGCTCTACCTCGGCGCCGTCGCGGCGCTGCCGACGATCCTGATCAGCCAGACCGCTGCGAACTTCTACTTCGGCGGCACTTCCATCCTGATCGTGATCGGCGTCGCGCTGGACACGGTCAAGCAGCTGGAGGCGCAGCTGATGATGCGTAATTACGAGGGTTTCCTGAAATAAGCTGCCTGGATGGCTGAGCTGAATCTCGTACTTCTGGGCCCGCCCGGGTCGGGCAAGGGCACCCAGGGGGAGCGCTTGAACGAAGACCTGCGGCTGCCGTATTACGCGACCGGGGACATCCTCCGCGGCGCGGTGCGGGACGAAACCGAGCTTGGGCGCGAAGCGAAGGAGTACATGGACCGCGGGGACCTGGTTCCCGACGAGGTGATCGTTGGTGTGATCGCCGAGCGGATCGACTCCAGCGAGGCGCTCGACGGCTTCATCCTAGATGGCTTTCCCCGCACCACTCCCCAGGCCGAGGCGCTCGACGCGAAGCTGAGTGAGCTGGGCCGGGGGGTGACGGCGGTGCTGCTGATCGACGTCTCCGACGACGAGGTCGTGCGGCGGCTCGGCGGCCGGCGCACCTGCGAGGCCAACGGGCACGTCTACCACGTCGAGTTCGAACCGCCCAAGCAGGAGGGCGTCTGCGATATCGACGGCTCGCCGCTGATCGTTCGCGACGACGACAAGCCCGAGGTGATCCGCAAGCGTCTCGAGACCTACCACGAGAAGACCAAGCCGCTGGTCGACTACTACGACAGCCGCAGCGTCCTGCGCCGGATCGCCGGCGAGGCGGCGCCCCAGGACGTCGCCGAGCAGATTCGCCGCACCCTTGCAACGCTGCGAATGGAGCAGGACGAGGCCGTCTGACGGCCCTTGCAGTTCCCGTTTGCGCCGACCACTAGCGTGTACCGGATGATCATCAAAAAGACCCCGGAGCAGGTCGAGAAGATGGCCGCCTCGGGCGCGATCCTCGTCCGCTGCCTGAAGATGCTCGCTTCGAAAGCGCGGCCCGGGGTCACGACCGGGGAGCTCGACGCGGCGGCGGAGAAGTTCATCCGCTCGCAGGGCGCCGAGCCGGCCTTCAAGGGCTACCGCGGCTTCCCGGGATCGATCTGCGCCTCCCCCAACACGATGGTCGTCCACGGCATCCCCGGCGACTACGAGCTGAAGCGGGGCGACGTGATCTCGATCGACGTCGGCGTGATCAAGGACGGCTGGGTCTCCGACGCGGCGATGACGCTGCCGATCGGGCCGGTCAGCGACGAGGCGGAGAAGCTGCTCGCGGTGACGAAAGCCTCGCTCTTCGCCGGCGTCGAGCAGATGCGGCCGGGGAACCACCTCGGCGACGTCTCCTCGGCGATCCAGCGGACGGTCGAGGCCGAGGGGCTCTCGATCATCCGCACCCTGGTCGGCCACGGCATCGGTAAGGAGATGCACGAGGAACCGCAGGTCCCGAACTTCGGCGAGCCCGGCAAGGGCCCCGAGCTGGAGGCCGGGATGGTGCTGGCAATCGAGCCGATGGTCAACGTCGGCGGCCCGCTCGTTCGCATGGGCGATGACGGCTGGTCGGTCTACTCCGAAGATGACTCGCTCGCCGCTCACTTCGAGTTCACCGTCGCGGTCACTCCTGAGGGTCCCCGGATCCTCACCCCCTGGCACGAAGACGCGGCCTGAGCGGCCACTGCGGACTAGCCGGACAGCCAGCCGGGTAGTCTCTTCCTTGCGGTGGGGCGCCGCAACCGAAGGAGAGGGTCTCTTGCGTCTTGGATTCTGTGCCCGCCGCGCGTTCGCGCCGCTACTCGTTCTGCTGGTGCTGTTTGCGATCAGCGCCTCCGGCGCGCCCGCCGCGAGCCCGGAACCGTATGGCGCCAACGACGCCGGTGGTTTCCGCAACGTGCTGCCACCTGGCGCCAACGGGACCGCCGACTTCGGGGAGATCCTCGCCTTCCGCGGCCCCGGCCTGCTGCCGCCGCATTTCGCTGACCAGCAGCCGCTCTACGAAAACCTGCTGTACGCGAGCCCGACCCTGAGCGAAGATCAGATTCCGAGCTACTTCAAGGACGCCACTTTCGGCGTTCCCGCCGACCAGGTGGAATCGACGATCGAACCGCGGCCGGGGGCGACGATCGTCCGCGACAAAGCCTTCGGAGTTCCGCATATCTACGGCACGACCCGCGCCGACACGATGTTCGCCGCCGGCTACGCGAGCGCCGCCGACCGTCTCTTCCTGATGGACGTGCTGCGCCACACCGGCCGCGCCGAACTCGCCTCCTTCCTCGGTGGCGCCAACGCGGGGGCCGACGCGAGCCAGTGGCAGTTCGCCCCCTACACCGAAGCCGACCTGGAAAGGCAGCTGGCGCAGGCGCCGGAACAGCTCGGGCAGGCGGGGCAGCAGGCGGTCGACGACGTCAACGCCTACGTCGAAGGGATCAACGCCTACGTCGCCGCCGCGGCGCTCGACCCGAAACTGAAGCCGGGCGAGTACACGCTGCTGAACAAGCCAATGGAACCGTGGAAACCGACCGACGTGATCGCGATCGCCTCGCTGGTCGGCGGCATCTTCGGCCAGGGCGGCGGCAACGAGCTGAACTCGGCCCTGACGATGCAGGCCTTCGTCAAGCGGATGGGCAAGAAGGCGGGCCGCAAGGCCTGGCTCGGCTTCCGCTCCAAGAACGACCCCGAGGCGCCGACGACGGTGAAGGAGCCGTTCCCCTACGAGACCCGCAGCGCCTTCGCCAAGCGTGGCCTTGCGCTTCCCGACAAGAACAGTGTCCGCTTCACCCAGACGGCGGCGAGCGCCTCAAGTGCGGCCCCGGAGCCGGCGAGCGGTCTCGCCTCCGTAGGCGCGCGCCTGCAGGCGGCGCTGGAGAACGCCGGCCACGCCTCCAACTGGGAGCTGGTCTCGGCCAAAGAGTCGGCCAGCGGCCACCCGATCGCGGTGATGGGGCCGCAGGTCGGCTACTTCGTTCCCCAGATCCTGATGGAGCTCGACCTGCACGGGCCCGGGATCGACGCCCGCGGCGCGGCCTTCCCCGGCGTCAGCTTCTACATCCAGCTCGGCCGCGGGCGCGACTACGCCTGGAGCGCGACGACGGCGACCTCAGACAACGTCGACACCTTCGCCGAGGTCCTCTGCAAGGACAACTTCCACTACCGCTACCGCGGCAAGTGTCTGGCGATGGAAAAGCTCGAAAAGAGCGAGAGCTGGACCCCGAACGCCGCCGATGACACTCCCGCCGGGTCGCAGACGCTGGTCGCTTACCGGACCGTGCACGGGATCGTCTACGCCCGCGGCAAGGTCGGCGACAAGAAGGTCGCCTTCGCCCGTCAGCGCAGCACCTACTTCCACGAGGCCGACTCGGTGGTCGGCTTCGGCCAGCTGAACGAACCGGGGGTGGTGACCGGGCCGGAGGGCTTCAAGCAGGCGGTCTCCAACCTCAACTTCCTCTTTAACTGGTCCTACGTCGACTCCGAACACATTGCCTACGCGCTCTCGGGATGGATGCCGCAGCGGGCGAAGGGGACCTCGCCCGACTTCCCCATCCTCGGCACTGGCGAGTTCGACTGGAAGGGCTACAAGCCCTCGACCCACCAGGCCGACTGGCTGCCGTTCGCCAAGCACCCCCAGGCGGTTGACCCGCCCTTCCTCGTCTCCTGGAACAACAAGCAGGCGCCGAAGTGGGCGGCGGCCGACGACAAGTACAGCTACGGGCCGCTGTTCCGCTCGCAGATGATCGAAGACAAGGTCACGGCGGCGACCAAGGGTAAGAAGAAGATGACGATCGTTCAGCTGATTCAGGCGATGGAGGAACCGGCGACGCAGGACCTACGCGGCTACCGGCTCTTGCCGACGATCTTCAAGGCGATCGGCGAACCGAAACTAAAGTCGCTGCGCCAGGCGTTCGTGACCCTGCGCACCTGGCACGAACACGGCGCCCATCGCCGTGACCTCGACCGCGACGGCGTCTACGAGGAAAACGACGCGGTCGAACTGATGGACGCCTGGTGGCCGAAGCTGGTCCAGGGTGAGTTCAAGCCGGTGCTTGGCGGTAGGGCCTACGGGCAGCTGGAAGGGATGGTGCGGACGGGCTCCTACACCGGCGGTTCGCCGACCGAACCCGATTTCGCCGATGGCTGGTGGAGCTACGTCTCCAAGGACCTGCGCGGCCTCTTCGGCCCGAAGCCGAAGGGGGCATGGAGCCGGGTCTACTGCGGCGGCGGCTCGAAGAAGAAGTGCCGGGCGATGCTGCAGCGGACGCTGCGCGAAGCGCTGAAGGTGACGCCCCAGCAGCTCTACGGCGGCGGCGCCGGCGCCTGCGCTTCGAATCCGCAACCGTCCTGCTTCGATCAGAACCGGCCGCAGGTGACCGGAGGGGTGGCGCTGCCGCCGTTTCCGTTCCAGAACCGGCCGACGTTCCAGCAGGTGGTGACGCCGACTCAGCACTTGCCGCGGTAGGTCGGCAGAATTCGGCTCGTGGATCAGGAGCTCTTCTCAGCCGTAGATGCGTTCATCTGCGGGACGGTCGTCGAAGAGGACGAGGCGCTGCGTTCGGCCGTCTCGGCCGCCGAGGAGGCGGGGCTTCCCGGGATTCAGGTCTCGCCGCCGCAGGGGAAGCTGTTGCAGTTGCTGGTGCGGCTGGTGGGGGCGAAGACGATCCTCGAGTTCGGGACGCTGGGGGGGTACAGCGCGATCCTGATGGCTCGGGCGCTGCCGGAGGATGGGCGGCTGGTGACGTTGGAGGCGCGGCCCGAGTACGCGGAGGTAGCGCGACGCAGCATCGACGCGGCCGGGGTGGGGGAGAAGGTCGAGATCCGGGTCGGGCCGGCGCTGGAGGCGCTGCCAGGCCTCAAGGACGCCGGTCCCTTCGATCTCGTCTTCATCGACGCCGACAAGGTCAACACGCCGAACTACTTCGCCTGGGCACTGGAGCGCACGCGCGCCGGCGGCTTGATCGTCGCCGACAACGTCGTCCGCGACGGCTCCCTCGCTGACGCCGCCGACCCCGATGAGGCGACGAAAGCCCAGCGCCGGCTGCACGAGATGCTGAGCGAAGATTCCAGGGTCAGCGCCACTACTATTCAGACGGTCGGGGTCAAGGGCTATGACGGCTTCCTGATCGCCTTCGTCGAGCCCGCCTGACCGGGCCTCGCCAAGAGCGCGCCCCTGCTATCTTTCTGCGTCGGCCTTATTGGCCGGTTGGTCCGTCCTGCCGTCCGATTCATGGGGCGTCTAGGAATCCTGTTGTCGATACGAGATCCGGAGCGATGAAGGTTCGAGCTTCCGTCAAGCCGATGTGCGAGAAGTGCAAGGTAATCCGCCGAAATGGGGCGGTCCTGGTGATCTGCCAGAACCCGCGCCATAAGCAGAGGCAGGGTTAGCCGTGGCACGGATCGCAGGGATCAACATTCCCGTCAATAAACGGGTTGAAATCGGGCTCACCTACATCTTCGGGATCGGCCAGTCGACGGCGAAACAGATCCTCGCCGAGGCCAAAGTCGATCCGAACACGCAAGTCAAGGACCTGACCGAGGACGAGGTGATGAAACTTCGTGAGGCGGTCGAGAACCGCGAGGTCGAGGGAGACCTCCGGCGCGATCGCTCGCAGAACGTCAAACGGCTGATGGAGATCGGGTCCTACCGCGGCCTCCGCCATCGGCGCGGGCTGCCGGTCCGCGGCCAGCGGACGAAGACCAACGCCCGCGGCCGCAAGGGTCCCCGCCGCCTCAGCGTCGCCGGCAAGCGCAAGGTATAGGCAGAGATGGCTGAGAAAAAAGCTTCCAAAGGGCGCACGCGCCGCCGGGTGAAAAAGAACGTCACCTACGGCCAGGCGCACATCAAGACGTCCTTCAACAACACGATCGTCACCCTCACCGATACCGATGGCAACGTGATCGCCTGGGAGTCGGCCGGTTCGGCCGGGTTCAAAGGCTCGCGCAAGTCGACCCCGTTCGCCGCCCAGGTGACCGCCGATGCGGCCGCCAAAAAGGGCATGGAACACGGGCTCGAGCGGGTCGAGGTCTTCGCCAAGGGCGCCGGCTCGGGCCGCGAGACGGCGATCCGCTCGCTGCAGGCGGCCGGCCTCGACGTCACCACCGTCAAGGACGTCTCGCCGCAGGCCCATAACGGCTGCCGGCCGAAGAAGCGGCGGAGGGTCTAGTGGCTCGCGATACCGCCCCGCAGTGCAAGCAGTGCCGGCGCGAGGGCCAGAAGCTCTTCCTCAAGGGCGAGCGCTGCTTCACCGACAAGTGCGGCGTCGAGCGCCGCTCCTACCCGCCTGGTGAGCACGGCCGCGGCCGTATGCGCCAGAGCGAGTACCGCGTCCAGCTGCGCGAGAAGCAGAAGACCCGCCGCTACTACCAGGTGCTGGAGAAACAGTTCCGCGCCTACTACGACAAGGCTTCCCGGCAGGACGGCGTCACGGGTGAGAACCTCCTGCGGCTGCTCGAGTCCCGCTTCGACAACGTCCTCGTCCGCCTCGGCTTCGCCGCCTCGCGGCGCCAGGCGCGGCAGCTGATCACCCACGGCCACTGGCAGATCAACGGCCGCCGGGTGAACATCCCCTCCTACCAGGTACGGCCCGAGGACATCATCTCGATCAAGGCCGGGTCGAACGCCACCGACACGATCCGCCGCGCGACGGAACTGGTCTCCACCGTTCCCGCTTGGCTGCAGGCCGATCACGATGCCCTCACCGCCAAAGTCCTGCGCTACCCCGAGCGTTCCGAGATCTCGGCGCCGGTTCAGGAGCAGCTGATCGTCGAGCTGTACTCCAAGTAGTCCGGGAAACGATTTCCGAAACACCCCAGAGCAAGGAACTCATGACCACCGATTTCCAGGTCCCCCGCATCACCTCCGAGAAAGTCGACGACCGTCGCGGCACCTTCACGATTGAGCCGCTGGACAAGGGCTTCGGCTACACCTTCGGCAACAGCCTGCGTCGCGTTCTCCTCTCCTCGCTGGGCGGCGCCGCCATCACCAGCGTCCGCATCGAGGGAGTCGCGCACGAGTTCTCGACCGTGCCCGGCGTCAAAGAGGACGTCACCGACATCATCCTCAACCTCAAGGACCTCGTCGTCCGCATGCACACCGATGCCGACGAGGTCGAGGCGCCGCTGGTGGCCACCGGCCCCGGCGAGGTGAAGGCGAAGGACATCGATCTGCCCTCCGGCGTCGAGATCCTCAACCCCGACGCGCCGATTGCGACCCTCGAGAAAAAAACCAAACTTGAGGTCTATCTGACGATCGGCCGCGGCCGCGGCTACTCGCCCGCCGAAGAGAACAAGTCCGATGAGCAGCCGATCGGTGTGATCCCGATCGACTCGATCTTCTCGCCCATCCGGCGCGCTTCCTACGCGGTCGCCGCCGCCCGTGTCGGCCAACGGACGGACTTCGACAAACTCTCGCTCGACCTCGAAACCGACGGCTCGATCGAGCCCGGGGCGGCGCTGCGCGAAGCCTCCGAGATCTTGATCAAGAGCCTGGCGATCTTCACCGACGCCGACCGGGTCGAAGAGCTGACCGCGCGCGAACCGGCGCCGCCGGTCCAAAGCGACGGCTTTTCGGCTCCCGGGGGCGACGGCGGTGCCGCCGCCAATGGCCTCGACGAGATCCTGATCGAGGAGCTCGAACTGGGTGTCCGCTCTTACAACTGCCTCAAGCGTGCCGGCGTGCAGACCGTCGGCGACCTCGTGCGCAAATCCCGCGCCGAACTGAACGCGATCCCGAACTTCGGTCAGAAGTCGATCGAGGAAGTAATCGAGACCCTGCACTCCCGCGGGCTGGACCTGCAGGCGGACTAGGCGCGGATCAAGGGGCGGAGGAAGCAATGCGGCATAAAAAGAAGCGGAACAAGCTCAGCCGCGACTCCGCCCACCGCGAGGCGCTGCTCTCGAACCTCTCGAAACAGCTGATCGAGCACGAGCGGATTGAAACCAGCCAGGCCAAGGCCAAGGCGGTCAAGCCCGAGGTGGAGAAACTGATCACCCTCGCCAAACGGGGCAGCCTGCACGCCCGTCGCCAGGCGCTGGCGAGCCTCCACAACGACAAGTTCATCGTCCACAAGTTGTTCGACGAGGTGGCGCCCCGCTACGCCGAGCGCCCCGGCGGCTACACCCGCATCGTCAAGCTCGGTCCGAGGAAGTCCGACTCGACCGAGATGGTCTACCTCGAGCTCGTCTAGTAGCTGACGGCCTCGAGGTAGAGGCCGTGCGGTGGGGCGGTGCCTCCTGCCGCGGTCCTCGGCGCTCCCTTGAGGAGCGCGACGAAGTTCTCGACGCTGCGGCGGCCTGAGGCGACTTCGAGCTGGGTGCCGACGAGGACGCGGACCATGTTGCGCATGAAGGCGTCGGCGCTGATGCGGAAGCTGAGGATGTCCCCCTCGTCCTTCCAAGAGGCGGCGAGGACGTCGCGCTCGAAGCGGACGTGGTCGTTCTGGGTGGGGGTGAAGGCGGTGAAGTCGTGCGTACCGGGGAGGGCGGCGGCGCAGGCGTCGAGGGCCTCGCGGTCGACCCGGTGCGGCCACCAAAGCGCCTTGCCGCGCTCGAAGGGGCTGGGGGCCGCGCGGGCGAGGAGGCGGTAGCGGTAGCTGCGCGCCTTGGCGTCATGGCGGGCGTGGAAGCCCTCGGCGACGACCTCGGCGGCGGTGACCGCGACGTCGTCGGGCCCGATCCCGTTGAGGCGACGCATCAGGTCCGCCGGCACCTCCGCTGCGGTCTCAAAGCTCGCCACCTGCCCCAGCGCGTGGACGCCGGTATCGGTGCGGCCGGCCACCGTCAGCTCGATCGGTTCGCGGAGGATCGTCGCCAGGGCCGCCTCCAGCTCCCCCTGCACGGTGCGCAGGCCGGGCTGGCGCGCCCAGCCGCGGAAGCCGGAGCCGTCGTATTCGATCTCCAGACGAACGGTGGACACGGCGGCAGTATCGCCGAGAACAGGCGGCGGTTCCTCCAGGAATAAGTAACGGTGCCGCCCCACCTAGAATCGAACGAGTGCGCATCCTTCTCACCAACGACGACGGCATCGCCGCCCCGGGGCTGCAGGCCGCCCGCCGGGCGCTGGTGGAGCTCGAGGGCGTCGAGGTCGACGTCATCGCCCCGGACACCAACCGCAGCGCGATCGGGCGCGGCATCACCACCCGCTCGCCGCTCACGGTCGAGGAGGTCACCTTCGACGACGGCCGCGTCGGCTACGCCACCGACGGCACCCCGGTCGACTGCGTCCGCTTCGCCGAGCTCGGCCTCGTCGGCGGTCGCCCCGACCTGATCGTCTCCGGGATCAACCACGGCGCCAACCTCGGCGACGACATCACCTACTCGGGGACCGTCGCCGCGGCCCTGGAGGGGATCATTCTCGGGATCCCGGCGGTCGCCGTCTCCCAGCAGTCCTCCGCCGGCGGCCTCGGCTACGTCAGCGGCAAGTTCGACTTCGGCGTCGCCGCCCCCTTCACCGCGCAGCTGGTCTCGCGGCTGCGGGAAGAGTCGATGCCAGAGGCGACGCTGATCAACGTCAACTGCCCCTGCACCGAGCCGACCGGGATCGAGGTGACGAAGCTCGGTAAGCGGATCTACAACGACGAGCTGAAGCTGGTGAAGGAGGCCGATGGCCGCCGCCACTACGAGATCTACGGCTGGCAGCCGGGCTACGAGGAGATCGAGGGGACCGACCTCCACGCGATCGCTGAGGGCCGGATCGCGGTTACCCCGATCCACTTCGACCTCACCGACCACGGCGGACTTGAGCGGCTGGCGGGCTGGGGCTTCGAGGAGATGCTGGCAGCGACCTCCGCGACGGCGTGAGCACCCCGGCCGAGCAGCGCGCGGCGGAGCTGCGGGAGCAGCTCGCCCACCACAACCACCTCTACTACGTCCTCGACGACCCCGAAGTGGGCGACGACGTCTACGACGCGCTGCTCGACGAGCTGCGGACGCTGGAGGAGCAGAACCCGGAGCTGCGGACGCCGGACTCGCCGACCCAGCGTGTGGGGGCGCCGCCGCTGGACCGCTTCGAGCAGGTCGAGCACGCCGAGCAGATGCTCTCGCTCGGCAACGCCCGCAACGAGGAGGAGCTGCGCGGCTGGGAGAACCGGATCGCCAATCACTTAAAGCGGATGGACATCACCGCCTCGGAGTTCAGCTACACGACCGAGCCGAAGATCGACGGCCTCGCCGTCACCCTCACCTACGAGGACGGGGTGCTGGTCCGCGGCGCCACCCGCGGCGACGGCCGGATCGGCGAGGACGTGACCCAGAATCTGCGCACGATCGGGTCGGTGCCGCTGCGGATCAAGGGCGCCCCGGAGCTGATCGAAGTCCGCGGCGAGATCTACCTGCCGATCGCCGCCTTCAAAGCGCTGAACGAGCGCCGCGCCGAGGCGGGCGAACCGACCTTCGCCAACCCGCGCAACAGCGCCGCCGGCTCGATCCGCCAGCTCGACCCCTCACTGGCCGCCGAACGGCCCCTCTCGACCTGGATGTACGGGATCGGCGCCGTCCGCGGCCTCGACCTCCCGACCCACATGGACGAGGTCGAATGGCTGCAGGATCGCGGCTTCAAGGTCAATCCCGACACCGCCCATCACGAGGGGGTGGAGGGGGTCGTCAAGCGCTGTCACTGGTGGGAGGAGCGGCGCGACGAGCTCGACTACGAGATCGACGGCGTCGTCGTCAAGGTCGACGAGAAGGCGCTCTGGCGCGAGCTCGGCGTCGTCGGCCGCGAGCCGCGCTGGGCGATCGCCTGGAAGTTCCCGCCGACGACGGCGACGACGACGCTCAACAAGGTCGTCTGGAACGTCGGCCGCACTGGCCACCTGGTGCCCTTTGCGATGCTCGAGGCAGTCCACGTCGGCGGCGTCACCGTCACCACCGCCACCCTCCACAACGAGGAGGACCTGGCCCGCAAGGACGTGCGCGAGGGCGACGAGGTCGTGGTGATGCGGGCCGGCGACGTGATCCCGCAGGTGGTTTCGCCGAAGCTGCCGCGAAAGCAGAAGGGCGCCCGCAAGGCGAAGCCGCCGAAGAAGTGCCCCCAGTGCGGCACGCCCACGGTCAAGCCCGAGGACTCCGTCTTCACGATCTGCCCCAACCGCTCCGGCTGCCCCGGGCAGTCCTTCCAGCACGTCAAACACTTCGTCAGCAAGGGGGCGATGGACATCGACGGCCTGGGGGAAAAGCAGGCGTTGCGCTTCCTCCAAGAAGGGCTGATCGCCGACGTGGCCGACATCTACGACCTCACTGAGGACCGCCTGGTCGAGCTCGACCGCTTCGGCGAGACCTCCGCCCGCAACCTCGTCGCCTCGATCGAGGCCTCCAAGCAGCGGCCGTTCAAACGCGTTCTCTATGCGCTCGGGCTGCCGGGAGTCGGCTACGTGACCGCGGAGGCGCTGGCCGACCACTTCGGCACGATCGACGCCCTGCACGCGGCCGATCCGGAGGCGATCGAGGAGGTCGAGGGAGTGGGGCCGATCATGGCCGTCCAGATCAACGAGTCGCTTGCCGACGAGGTGACCTGGGCTCTGGTCGAGAAGCTGCGCCAGAAGGGCCTGCGGCTCGAGGCAGACGCCTCCGAACGCCGCCAAGAGGACGGGCCGCTGAAGGGCAAGACGGTAGTCCTCACCGGCACCCTGCCGGAGCTGACCCGCGAGGAGGCGGCGGCGCTGGTCAAGTCAGCAGGCGGCAAGGTTACGAGCTCGGTCTCGAAAAAAACCGACTTCGTCGTCGCCGGCGACAACCCGGGGTCGAAGCTCGCCAAAGCGGAGAAATTCGGGACCGAGATCCTCGACGAGGCGGCGCTGCGGGAGCTCGTCGGTCAGTAACCCGCGGCGGCGGCGGCGATCCGGTCCTGATTCAGGTGGGCGAGGGTGAGGTTGCCGACTCCCGCCATCAGGACAGAGAAGGCGATGACGCGGCCGCTGCGGTTGAAGCAGTAACCGGAGAGGTTGCTGACGCCGCTGATCGTCCCCGTCTTAGTCCGGCAGCGCCCGTAGGCGGCGGTGCCCTCCATGCGGCTGGCGACGGTGCCCTCCTGGCCGGCGAGCGCCAGGTCCTGAATGAACTCCTCGCCGGCTTCGTCTTCCTGCATCCCCAGCAGCAGGTCGACGACCTCGCGCGGGCTGGAGCTGTTGGTGCGGGTAAGGCCCGACCCGTCGACTGCCTGCACCGCCGAGTCGTGGCTGCGCGCGAAGGCCTCGACCACGCTCGCTCCCGCCGCCGTGGTGCCGGCGCCGCCGAACTTCGCCCCGAGCAGCTTGATTAGCGTCTCGGCGAAGTAGTTGTCCGAGTAGACGTCGGTGAGGTTGACGATCCGGTCGAGGGTGGGGGAGCGGACCATCGCCACCCGTTCGGCGTTCGGCGGCGTCGGGCGCAGGGCGATCTGCGTCGGCAGGCCGATCCCGGCCTTGCGTAGGGAGCCGACGAGCTTCGCGGCGGCCAGCTTCGCGGGGTCCGAGGAGAAGCCGCTGGCGCTGGTCGAACCGCTGAAACCGGAGTTGAAGGCGAGGCCGGAGAGGGGGCCGATGTAGGGGCTGGTCCCGTAGCCGGAGTCGGCGACGCCGCGCCGCCGGTCGAAGATCGTGTCGTCGGCGTAGAGGCGGCCGGTGATCGACTCGATCCCCGCCGCCCTGATCTGCGGGGTCAGCGAGAAGAGGTTGGTCCCGAGGCCGGCGAGGTAGCTGCCGTAGAACCCCGGGGTGCCGAGGGCGGGGTCGCCGCCGCCCTGGAGGTAGAGGCTGCCGTGGAGGACGCCATTGGCGTCGACCTTGCCGTCGCGGAAGACTTTGGTCGGGATCCGGTAATCCGGCCCGAGCTTTGAGAGCGCCGTGGCGGTCGTGAAGAGCTTCATGTTCGAGGCCAGGGGCCGCGATCGGCCGGGTGCGCTGGCGCAGAGGACCTGCCCGGATTCAGCGTCGACGACGAGCAAACCGCTGGCCGAACCGCCCCCCTGGCGCAGCCAGGAGCGCATCTGGTCGCAGCCGGCGCTCGCCTGGGCAGCGCCCACCAGCAGCACAAAAAGGGCTGCTGAGAGGACCAAAAGCGGGAGCAGGATGCGTTTCACCGGGTTTCCCAACACGCGAGATGAGGAAGGTAGCGGTCGAAGATGACCCCTTGCCCTGGAATACTGCACGTATGGGTGAAGTCGTAGACATCGAGTCCAAACCGCGAAAGCGGCAGAAACGGCGCAAAAAGCCCTCGAAGACCGCGCTGGTCCTCGGCGGCGGCGGCTTTACCGGCGGCGTCTATGAGATCGGCGCCCTGCGCGCCCTCGACCTGCTCGCTGTCAACAGCACCGTCAACAACTTCGACGTCTACGTCGGCACCAGCGCCGGCTCCTTCGTCGCCTCGATGCTGGCCAACGGGGTCAGCCCCGAGGAAATGATGCAGGTGATCAATTCCGACGACAGCATGGGCCTCGAAGACCTTGACCTCGACAAGGTCCTCAAGCCCAACTACCTCGGCTTCCTCTCCAAGGGCGTCGCCCTGCCGCTGCGCACGATGGAGCTGCTGCGCTCGCTGGTCCGGATCGGCGAGTTTTCGGCGATGGACATCGGGGTCGGTCTGGCCGAGGCGCTGCCGACCGGGCTCTACTCCGGCTCCGGCCTCTCCGATTACGTGGAAGACGCGCTCAGCAGCGACGACCGGGTAAACGACTTCCGCCTTCTCGACCCCGAGCTCTACCTCACCGCCACCGACCTCGACACCTGCGAGCGGATCGTCTTCGGCGAGGAGGGCTGGTCGGACGTGCCGATCTCCAAAGCGGTCGAGTGCTCGACCTGCCTGCCGATCGTCTACAAGCCGGTCGACCTCAAGGGACGGCAGTTCGTCGACGGCGGCATCCGCTCGACCACCAACGTCGACATCGCGGTCGAGAAGGGCGCCAAGTTCATCGTCGTCGTCAACCCGCTCGTCCCCTACGTCAACGACTTCGAGAAGACGATCCCCACCGTCTTCGGTCGCCGCGTCCGCCGCGTTTCCGACATGGGGCTGCCGGCGATCGCCAACCAGACCTTCCGCCTCATCGCCCACGCCCGCCTGCACCAGGCGGTCGAGCAGTGGCAGGAGAAGTACCCCGGGGTCGACATCATCCTGCTCGAGCCGTCTCCCAACGACGAGCTGATGTTCGGCACCCCGATCATGGACTACTCGCGGCGGCTGGAGATCGCCCGCCACGGCTTCGAATCCGTCACCGCGACCCTCGCCCAGGACTACGACCGCTACGCCGAGATCGCCGAGCGCCATGGCCTCGAAATCTCCCAGCGCCGGGTCCGCAAAGTCGTCGAGCAGGCCTCCGAGGAGGAGTCCGAGCAGACGTCCGCCTGGCGCCGGGTTCTCGAGCAGACGACGTCAGTCCTGCTTAGGCAGAGCGGCGAAGCCTCCTAGTAGGGCTTCAGCGGCGGCCTACGCCGCGTAGAGCTGCTCGATCGCGTCTTCGTGCTTCTGGGCGACGACGGCGCGCTTGACCTTCAGGGTCGGCGTCAGCTCGCCTGACTCCTGGGAGAGGTCCTCCGGGAGGATGGAGATCTTCTTCACTTGCTCGACGCGGGCGAAGTTCTCGTTGATCTTCTCGACGTGGGCTTCGATCGCCGCTTTCACGTCGGGGTTCTGGGAGAGCTGGACGGGATCCTCGGGCAGGTCGTTCTCCTGCGCGTATTTGACCGCCTCTTCGGGGTCGAGGGTGACCAGCGCCACCAAGTAGGGGCGGCGGTCGCCGACGACGACGCACTGGGAGACCAGCGGGTGCTGCTTGATTTCGGCCTCGAGGTTGGCGGGGGTGATGTTCTTGCCGCCCGCGGTGATGATGATGTCCTTTTTGCGGCCGGTGATCTTGATGAAGCCATCCGACTCGATCTCGCCGATGTCGCCGGTGTGAAGCCAGCCGTCGACGATCGTCTCCTTCGTCGCCTCGGGGTTCTTGTGGTACCCCTGGAAGACGTTGGGGCCCTTGACGAGGATCTCGCCGTCCTCGGCGATCCTCACCTCGCAGCCGGGGAAGGGCTTGCCGATCGTCCCGACCTTGAAGTCCTCGGGCGTGGAGATCGTCGCCGCGGTCGAGGTCTCGGTCATCCCCCAGCCCTCAAGCACGAGGACGCCGGCGGCGTCGAAGAAGCGGAGGATCTCCGGGTTGATTGGAGCGGCGCCGGAGACGGCGAGGCGGATGCGGCCGCCGAAGAGGTTGCGGATTTTCGACAGCACCTGCTTGTCGGCGAAGGCGTACTGGCGCTGCAGCAGGAAGCCGGGCTTGCGGCCGCTGCGTTCGGCCGCGCGCATCTTCGCCCCGACCTTGATCGCCCAGTTGAAGATCGCCTTTTTCGCCCCGCCCTCTTTCTCGATACCGCTGGTCGCGGCGGTGTAGATCTTCTCGAAGATCCGCGGCACCGAGGGGAAGTAGGTCGGTTTCAGTTCGGCCAGGTTCGGGAGGATCTTCAGCGGGTCCCGCTCCCAATAGGCGAGGGTGGTGCCGAGGTCGAAGGTGCCGAACTGGATCAGCAGCGCGAAGGAGTGGGCGAGCGGCAGGTAGAGGTAGGCGAGGTCTTCGTCCTCGATGACGCTGACGTCGTTGACCATGTCCAGCATCGCCCGGTAGTTGCCGTGGCTGATGATGCAGCCCTTAGGCGGGCCGGTCGTGCCCGAGGTGTAGATGAAGGTGCAGATGTCGTCCTTGCCGACGGCGCCGTAGAGGGTCTCCCAGGTGGCCGCGTCGCCGCCGGCGCCTTTGGCCGCCAGGTCCTCCATCGAGATCGCGTCCTCGGCGCTGCCGGTCATCATCACGATCTGCTCGAGCTGGGGTAGCTGGTCGCGGACCGCGCGCACCTTCTCCAGCTGTTCGGCGTCCTCGACGACGACCACCTTGGAGTCGGAGTTCTCGAGGACGTAGCGACACTCCTCGGGAGAGTTGGTCTGGTAGATCGGGACGACGGTGGCGCCCACTGAGAGCGCCGCGAAGTCGAAGTAGGTCCACTCGGGGCGGGTGTTGCCGAGGATCGAGACCCGGTCGCCCTTCTCGACCCCGAGGGTGACGAGGCCGAAGGCGAGCGGGCGGACGATCTCCCGCACCTCGTCGAAGGTCTTGGAGATCCAGGCGTCGCCCTCCTTGTAGCGGACGGCGACTTTGGAGCCGTAGAGCTCCGCTGCCTTCGGCAGCAGGTCGGCGATCGTCTGCGAGTGCGTACCTCTCCCCGGCATCTGCGGGGGGAGTCTAGTTCAGCGTCGCGAGCGGCGCGATCCTTGTGAGGCCTTCGTCGAGGAGATGCTGCGCAGCGACGTTTCGAACAGCGTCCTGTCGATCCGGCCGTGGTATATCGGCACCCCCATCTGCACGCATTTGCCAATGACCTCCTCTCGCTCCATCTGCATCTGGTCGGCGAGCTCGGCGGGCGTCAGGTGGTGCGCCATGGGGACCTCCAAGGTCGGAGAAAAGTAGGTAGCCCATATCTATCGCCGCGGTCGGATGCCGTCAACTGGGAAAATGTCTCCCTTGGCCTCCGAAGTCTCCGAAGTCGCGGTAAAGCCGCTGCCCCCCCGGGGCAGGATCTGGGTGATCATCCTCCTCGCGCTGGGGCTGCTCGCCCTCGGCTACACGATCGTCGAGATGTCGACCCAGGAGCCGGGGGACCCCGTCGTCCGCCTTGAAGGAATCGAAGACGCGCAGCGCCTCTTCGGCGGCATCCCGCAGGAAGGGGACCGGCTCGGCTCCGACGACGCACCGGTGACGATCCAGGTCTTCAACGACATCCAGTGCAACGACTGCCGCGAAGACTTCCTCGAGACGATCCCGGCGCTGGCCGAACAGTACGTCCGACCCGGCGAGGTGAAGCTGCTCTGGCGCCACTACTCCAACAGCGTCAACACCGAGCAGCTGGGCTTCTACGGGGCCGAGGCGGCCGCCGAACAGAACTACGCCTGGCAGTACATCTACCTCTTCTTCCGCAACCAGAAGGAAGCCGAACGCGTCGGGATCGACGACGACTACCTGGCCTCGATCGCCGGCGGGGCGGAGGAACTCGACATCGAAGAATGGGAGGCCGACCTTGAAGAGAACGGGCAGAAGGGCGGCCCGATCGAGCAGCGGTTGGAAGACTACGAGCAGCTAGGCCGCGACCTTGAGATCCGCACCGGCCAGGGGATGGTCCTCAACGGCCCCGGCGGGACGGTGACGCTGCAGGAAGGGCCGTCGCTGGCCGAAGTCGAAGCGGCGATCCGCGAAGTCGAATAGGGGACACGCCGGACCTATACAGCAATAGGGATTGATTATTCATAGTTCCTTCGGTTAGGTTCTTTGAATGCCCGCGAACCTGCCGCTGTTGAAGACGGTCCTGCAAAAAGTGCCTTCCGAACCGCTGCGCAACGCGCTCTCGGCGATGGTGAACGAGACGGGTTTCGAGGGAGTCCTCACCAAACAGGAAGCAACGCAGTTGGCGGCAAAGGGAGGTATCTCGCTCAACCAGCTCCTCCTCACCCTCGCCGAAGTCGCCAAGGTCTATGCCGTGCCCTCGATCTCCAACTTCTACGTTGGGGCGATTGCGCAGGGTGCCAGCACTGAAAGCTTCTACATGGGAGCGAACATGGAGTTTGCGGGCGAGGCCCTCAGTTTCACCCTGCACGCCGAGCAGGCCGCCACGGCCAACGCCTGGAACAACGAAGAGGAAGGGTTGAAGTTAATCGCGGTCAACGCCGCTCCGTGCGGTTACTGCAGACAGTTTCTCTACGAGATCACGACGGCGAAGAAGCTGCAGATCCTCCTCGCCGGCTCAAACCCCGAACCGTTGACCACCTTGCTACCGCAGGCGTTCGGTCCCAAGGATCTCGGAGTGGAAGAAGCGGAAGCGCTGATGAGCTCGCAGTTCCACGATCTGAGGTTGGAAGAAGAAACCGAAGACAACGCCGTCCTCATGGCCCTGGTGGCAGCCAACCAGAGCTACGCGCCTGCGCCCTACACCGAACCGCCGCACCCGTGCTACGCGGGGGTGGCGATCGAAACCTCCGCGCAGATCTTCAGCGGCCGGCTGGCTGACAACGCCGCCTACAACCCGAGTCTCTCCCCGCTAGAGGCGGCGATGGCGATGTGGACCTTCGGTGCGGCTCCGAACGAACCGGTGACGCGTGTCGTGCTGGTGCAGTCGAAGGGGACGGTCGCCGACCAGGCAAAGGCGACGGAAGCGGTGGTCGAAACGTTGCCCGGACAGCCCGCCTTCGAGCAGTACTGGGCCGTGCCCGCCGCCGGCTGACTGCCTTCAGGCCACGCGGCGAAGCCGCGCCCGCGGGGCGATCACTTCGCGCCACTCGGAGTCGACGATGTGGGCGGGGGCGGTGGTGGCGAGGAAGTCGCTCAGCACCCCGGCCAGGCCCTCAGGGTCTTCGAGGTTCGGGAAGTGGGCGGCCTTGGGGAGCGTCTCAAAGCGGCAGTTGGGGATCGAGCGCTCGGCTTCCAGCCCGTGCTCGAGCGGGATCGTGCGGTCGCGCTCGCCCCAGACGATCAGCGTCGGCATCTCCTTCAGCAGGTAGAGGCGGTCGGTGGCGCTGACCTTCTGACCCTGCACGTCGATCACCGAGCGCAGCGTCTGCAGGAAGGCGCGACGGGAGCCGGGCTCCTGTAGCGGACCGAGGGCGCGGGCGACCGCTTGCAGGTAGACGCCGGTGGAGTTGCCGTGCTCGCGTAGCTTGGCGCCGGTCGCGGCCAGGGCGCCGACTAGGCGGGGCCGGGTCGCCAGCCGAAGTAGGGCAGCCGAGCCGGGCAGCGCCGCGCCCCGCAGCAGGGGGCTGACGTCGTGGCCGAGGCCGCCGCTGGAGATGAGGACAAGCCGCTCGGTGCGCTGGGGGAATTGGTAGAAGAACTGCATCGCGACGCCGCCGCCAAGCGAGTGGCCGACGATCGTCGCCCGCTCGACCCCGATCGTCGTCAGTAGGTCGCGAATGCTCGCCGCATGCGCGCCCAGCGAGTAATCACCCCGAGGCGTCGCCGCGTCGCCATGCCCGATCAGGTCCGGCGCGATCACCCGGTAGGAGCCGGCGAGTTTCTGCGCCACCGTCTCCCAGTGCCGCGAGGAATTGATCATCCCGTGGATCAAGACCACGGTCGGCCCGCTGCCGCAGGTCCGGTAGACGGCGCGGTGCCCGTGCAGGTTCGCCTCGTGGACCTCGAAGGAGGGGGAGGGCGGCATGTGAAGACACTAGCGGGGGCGCGGACGCTCTTTGAAGTGACGCGCTTAGACCGCCAGTGGATCTACTCGGCGGCATCGCCCCAGATCGTGGCGACCAACGAGCGGGAGCCGCCGCGGTCGCGATGCTCGCAGAGGTAGATGCCCTGCCAGGTGCCAAGGGCGAGGGAGCCGTTGCTGATCGGCAGGGTCAGGGAGGGGCCGAGAAGAGCAGCCTTGATGTGGGCGGGCATGTCGTCGGGGCCCTCGAGCGTGTGGGTCCAATAGGGCGCGCATTCCGGCACCGCCTGGTCGAACCAGGTTTCGAAGTCGCGGCGGACGTCGGCCGAGGCGTCCTCGTTCAGGGCGAGCGAGGCCGAGGTGTGCTGGATCATCAGGTGGAGCAGGCCGACAGAGACCTGATTCAGCTCGGGTAGTGCTTTCGTCACCTCTGCGGTGACGAGATGGAACCCCCGCGGCCGCGCCTCAAACTGGATCCGGCGCTGCAACCACACGGCGCTACTTGGCGCCGTTGCGAAGCGCGCGCCAGACGACCGCGGGCCTGATCCCGACCTTCGGCCCGAGGACGACCGCGAAGAGCGTCAGCGCCAGCCAGGGACGCAGGTGCGGGCTGATCCTGCGGATCTGCCCGTCCGGCGCCAGGTCGAAAACCATCGCATCGGTCAGCCGAACCCCCAGCAGCCGCGCTTCGCCGTAGAGGACACGCCGATCGCCCTCACCGATCTCCTCCTGCCACTTCAGTCCCCGCAGCACTCCATAGACAGCGCCCAGCAAGAACTCGACGTCCTTCTGCCCCTTGAAGATCATCCGCCCGGAAATCGGCGAGACGACCTCGACGTCAGCCGTCGTCGCCTCCATCAGGCGTGCGATGTCGTTCGCCTCAGAAGCAGATCGGTACTGCGAGAGCGAGTCCATAGCTGAAGGCTATAGCCGTCTTAGTCGTTCTCCTCGCGAACCCTGAAGCCCACCGCCCTCTTTGCCTTTGGCGGCGGATTGATCAAGTGGTGCAAATCCCTGAAGATCTCCTTCAGCTGCTCGTCATGTCCGTCAAGGCGATCCAACGTGTCGCGTTCGAACTTTTCGAGGCGCTCATGCAACTCCGCGTAGGAGCTCGCGAACCGCCGAAGCTCGACAAAAGACCGCATGATCTCGATGTTGACGGCGACGACCACCGCGCCCTTTGTTTGAGATCACAATTTGTGATCTCAAAGCTTCCGTCTCCGAATTCGTCAGCTGAAACATGAAGTCGGCGGGGAAGCGCTTCGCGTTTCGTTTGACCTGCTGAACTAGGACCCTAGTGTCCACGCCGTAGAGGTCTGCCAAGTCCTCGTCGATCATCACTTGACGCCCGCGGATAACAAAGATCCGTTTGTCGATTGCGGGCGTCTCGATCAGGTCGAGCTCGCTCTCCTTTGAATCTGCCATGCCCACAGAATGACAGATGGGCCGGATGCTGTTGTCTACATCGGGGCGCCCGGATTTGAACCGGGGACCTCACCGACCCGAACGGTGCGCGCTACCAGGCTGCGCCACGCCCCGAGAGGGGTGATTATCCCAGAGCGGCGGGTGGGGCGCGGGGAGGGGTGGTAGCGCTACTTTGCCGGGGGAAGCGGTTCCTCTTGATTTAGATGGCGCGCAGGCTGATCCCGATCCTCGTTCTCTTGCTGCTGGCAGCGATGCCGACGGTGGCTTCCGCGTACCTGCCGACGGGCTTCGTCGGAATCTCGCCGCAGAGCGGCGGCACCGCCAAGGACTACGAGCTGATGCGGGAAGCAGGGATCCTGAGCGTGCGGCAGCCGCTCAACTGGGGTCAGGTCGAGCCAGAGACCCCCGCCTTCACGGAACGACGGTGGGAGGCGTTTGACCACGAGGTGCGATTGGCGGCACGGGCCGAAATGGAGATCTTTCCGGTCGTCGTCAACTCACCGGAATGGGTTGCTTCGCGCGGCATCGACCTGCCGGTGACCACCTCCTGGCAGCGTCGCGCCTGGGCCTCGTTCATGCGGGCGGCCGTCCGCCGCTACGGACCCGGCGGCAGCTTCTGGACCGAAGAAGAAGACCTTCCCTACGAGCCGATCTTCCGCTGGGAGATCTGGAACGAGGAGAACATCGTCAGCTTCGATGCCAACCCGGAACCGAAGCGCTTCGCGGTGCTGATGCGGATCGCCGGGCGCGTGATCCACCGCGAAGCGCCCGGATCGAAGGCGATCGTCGGCGGTCTCTTCGGGCGGCCGCTGCAGATCCCCCCCAACATCGCCTCCGGTGACTTCCTCTCCCGCCTCTATCGGGCGCGGCACGTGAAGCCTTACTTCGACGGGGTCGCCCTGCACCCGTACGTCGCCGACGCGAGGGCGATGGGTGCGCAGCTGAAAAACCTGCGGCGGATCATGCGACGCCACGGTGACGGGGCGACGCCGCTCTACGTGACCGAGCTGGGCTGGGGGTCGGAGTCGGGCCCGACGCGTTGGCAGCGCGGCCTCTGGGGCCAGGCGAACCAGCTCTCAAAGGCGATGGCGATGCTCTCGGCCGACCGCCTGCGCTGGGGGGTGCGCGGCGTCTGGTGGTTCACCTGGTCAGACGAAGGCGGCAGCTGCGTCTTTTGCCACTCGGCCGGTCTGCTGAACGCCAAACGGGAAGCGAAGCCCGCCTGGTACCGGTTCAACGAATGGACCGGCGGCGATCCGACCACGGTCCCGCGCATCGGCAGCCGCGACGAAGAACGCGAGGAAGAAGCAGCGCCTGTGCCGCGGAGTGAAGAAGCCGCGGCGGAATAGTTAGGCTCCGACTCGGACTTCAACCGAGAACAAGGAGCTGCAATGGCTTTCTCTGTGCCTGACCTGCCGTATCCGTACGACGCGCTCGAGCCTCACATCGACGAGGAAACGATGCGCATCCACCACGACAAACACCACCAGGCCTACGTCGACAAAGCCAACGGCGCCCTCGAGGGGACCGAGTGGGCCGACCGCGACGTCGAGGACGTCCTCCGCAACCTCTCGGCGCTGCCGGGCGACAAGCAGGCCGCGGTCCGCAACAACGCCGGCGGCCACTACAACCACTCCCTCTTCTGGCAGATGATGAGCCCCGATGGCGGCGGCGAGCCGAGCGGCGAGCTGGCCTCGGCGATCAACGACACCTTCGGCTCCTTCGACTCCTTCAAAGAGGAGTTCAAAAACGCCGGCATCGCCCGCTTCGGCTCCGGCTGGGCCTGGCTGGTCAAAGACTCAAACGGCCTCGCCGTGGTCTCGACCCCGAACCAGGACTCGCCGATCTCCGACGGCACCACGCCGCTGCTCGGCGCCGACGTCTGGGAGCACGCCTACTACCTGAAGTACCAGAACAAGCGCCCGGAATACCTCGACGCCTTCTGGAACGTCGTCAACTGGGACTACGTCGCGGAGAGGTTCGCCTCGTAGGTCGGCTGCTCGTGAGCGGGGGGAACCTCGCTCATCGCGTGCTCGGCGAGTGCGGTGATCGTCAGGCTGGGGTTGACGCCGACGTTCGCCGGCACCGCCGAGCCGTCGCAGACCAGCAGGTTCTCGTAGCCGAAGACCCGCTGGCGGGCGTCGACGACGCCGTCCTCGGGCCCGTGCCCGATTACCGCCCCGCCGAGGATGTGGGCGGTGGTCGGCACGTTCAAGAGCGCCTCGGTCATCGAGCTCTGGGCGACGCCGCCGGTCCGCTTGGCGAGCCATTCCGCCGCCTCGTTGGCGACCGGGATGAAGGTCGGGTTCGGTTTCTCGGGGTCCTGTTCGGTCTGCAGCCAGACGTTGCCTGAGCGTTTCAGCTTCGGGCGCAGGGCGATCGCGTTGTCCAGCGTCTGCATCACCAGAAGGATGATCGTGCGGCGCGACCAGTTCTTCGGGTAGAGCACCTTGGCGAAACGGACCGGGTGCCGCAGCATCTGGCCGAGCAGCTTCAGCGGCCGGGTGACGCGGGTGCCGTCCCCGACCAGCAGGGTGTAGAGGAGGCTCATCGAGTCGCCCGCCTTGCCGTAGCTGACCGTCTCGATGTGGGTATCGGCGTCGGGGTAGATGCTGCCGCTGATCGCGACCCGCTTGGTCAGGTCTTCGGGGTAGTCCTCGGGGACGGTGACGGCGAGGATCATCTCGCTGTTGGTGCGGACCAGCTCGCCGAGCCGCTCGGAGATGCGGGGCAGGGCGCCGCCGAGGCGGCAGCGCTGCAGCAGCTTGTTGGTGCCGAGGGCGCCCGCGGCGACGACGACGCCGCGCGCCCGCAGGGTGCGCTTGCCGCGGCCGGGGATCATCCCCGAGCGCTCGCTGGCGACCGTGTAGCCGTCGCTGCCGTCGGCGGCGCCGATCGGCCGGATCTCGGTCACGGTGCGATCGGGAATGACCTCGACGCCGCGCTGTTCGGCCAGGTAGAGGTAGTTCTTGACGAGGGTGTTCTTGGCGCCGACCGGGCAGCCGACCATGCAGCGCCCGCAGAGGGTGCAGCCGGTGCGGTCGGGTCCCTCGCCGCCGAAGTAGGGATCGGAGACCGTTTTGCCGCGCTCGCCGAAGTAGATCCCGACGGGGGTCTTCTGGTAGGTGTCGCCGACGCCGATCTGCTCGCCGTACTCGCGCAGGAGGTCGTCGGCGGCGTCGTCGGTCTCGACGTGAACGACGCCGAGCATCCGCTGCGCTTCGGTGTAGTGGGGGGCGAGCTCGCGCTGCCAGTCGGCGAGGTCGGCCCACTGCGGGTCCTGGAAGAACTTCTGCGGCGGGACGTAGAGCGTGTTGGCGTAGCCGAGGCTGCCGCCGCCGACGCCGCTGCCGCTGACCACGGAGACGTCCTTGAAGGTCGAAAGCCGGAAGATCCCCCGCAGGCCGAGGCGTGGGGCCCAGAAGTAGCGGCGGATGTCCCAGGTCGACTTCGGGAAGTCCTTGTCGGTGAAGCGCTTGCCGCACTCCAGGACGGCGACTTTGTAGCCCTTTTCGGCCAGGCGCAGGGCCGAGACAGACCCCCCGAAGCCGGAGCCGACGACGATCCAGTCGTAGTCGTACTGGCTCATCGACTCGACCTCACCTGTGGCCTAGGCCTCGCCGGGCTCGAGCGGGCGAAAATCCGTCGTGCGGGCGCCGCAGACCGGGCAGAACCAGTCCTTGGGGATGTCCTCGAAGGCGGTTCCCGGCGGGATGCCGCCGTCCGGATCGCCGATCGCAGGGTCGTAGATGAACCCGCAGCTGTCGCAGATCCAGAGGGTTGCGTCTTTCGTCTCGGTCGTCATTGAGGTGAATGTTAGAGATCCTGGCTGGGTGGCCAGTTGTTTAATCGGTCATTTGCCGAAGCTGACCTGCGGCGCGTTGCGCTCGCTGGCGTCCTCGATCTCGAAGTACTCGCGGGCGGTGAAGCCACCCTGGTTGGCGATGATCGAGCCCGGGAACTGCTGGATGTCCGTGTTGTAGGACTGGACGTTGGAGTTGTAGATCCGGCGGGAAGCCTGGATCTCGTCCTCGAGCTCGGAGAGGTTGCGGCTCAGCTGCTGGAAGTTCTCGGTCGCCCGCAGGGTGGGGTAGTTCTCGGCCACCGCTTTGACGTCGGCCAGCGCCTGGGTCAGCTGCTGCTCAGCTTTGGCGGTTTCCTCGACACCCTGCGCCTGCATTGCCGCGGCCCGCGCCTGGGTGGTTTTCTCGAAGGTCGCGCTCTCGTGCTCGGCGTAGCCTTTGACCGTCTCGACGAGGTTGGGAACGAGGTCGTGGCGCCGTTTCAGCTGTACGTCGATCCCGCTCCAGGACTCGTCCACCCGGTTGCGCGAGGCGATGATCGAGTTGCGCTTCGCGATGTAGTAGAGGACCGCGAGGATGAGAATCGCGACGACGACGATGATGACGATGGTCATTGAGGCTCCTGTGGTCGAACCGGGCTTGGCCGCATCCTAACGCCGCGGCGTTCGTCCTTTCATGGTCTATGTCGGGGAAAGGACGAACGCCGATGCGTAGGATCGCGGCGTGGGCGGTAAGGCGGAAGCGCAGGAATGGGCTGAGATCGTGCGCGGCTACGGCGAGCGCAACGGGCTCACCTACGAGCCGGTCGGCGGGATCAACCCGAAAGACGGCCCGGTCGCGCTCTGCGTCGGTGGCGTCAACCGGCTGACGGGGCAGCTCGCCGAGGGTTTCTGGGGCGCCTCCTGCGACGCCGACGAAAAGGAAGTCGGCGGCTTCTTCAGCAAGTCGGTGGTCCCGACCGCGGTCCTCGCCAAGTCCCACATGCCCGACCTGGCGCAGGTCATGCCCGCCTTCAACGTCGAGTCGATCGAGGGACACGAGGTGGTGACTCAGCGCTTCCAGCGCAAGGTCGAGTTCGAGTCGATCGACTTCAACCGGCGCTTCCTGGCGACGGTGCCAAGCGAGTATGACCCGGTGGCGCTGCGAGAGCTCTTCGGCCCCGGCTTCCTCAGCTGGGTGACGACGATCGGCGGGGAGATCGACTTCGGCGTCAACGACCGCCAGCTCTGGTTCCTCTGGCGCCTGCGCGAGCGCAGCGAGGACGAACTGAAGGCGGCGCTGAAGAACGCCGGTCAGCTCTTCAAACGGCTGCAGATTGAGATGGAGGAGAGCGGCATCCACACCTACCGGCCCGGCCCCTGGCACGCCGGCCTGGAGCCGTTCCCCGACGCGCCCGCGGGGGCTCAGGCGGGGTAGTCGGGGTCGCCGGGGAGGACGACGCGGGGTTCGGCGGCGTCCTCGGCGATCACCACCGGCAGGATCGGCTCGAGGGTGCGCTCGCGGTAGGCGGTCATCGCCTCGTCGGAAGTGCGGAACTCGGCCAGCCAGCGCAGCTGCGTCTGGGTCGGGAAGGAGAGGACAAGCTCGCCGGCCTCCTGCGCCTTGAGGGCGGCGGTTGGCTGAAACCAGCGCGCCTCGGTGGTCTCGACGCCGTCCGGTTTCGGCGGAGTGTGGGCGGGGGCGAGGGCGAGGAAGAACCAGGCGTCGAAGCGGGTCTGGATCACCTCGGGGGTGATCCAGCGGGTGAAGGGGACGAGCTCCTCGCCGGCGTCGAGCTCGATCCCGGCCTCCTCGGCCAGCTCGCGGATCGCGCAGGCGCGGAGGCCGGTCTCCTCGGCGCCGTCGACCTCGTCCAGCGAGCCGCCGGGGAAGACCCAGACGCCGGGCATGAACTTCGCCTCCTCGCTGCGTCGCAGCATCAGCACCTCGAGCGCGCGCTGCGAGTGCTTGCCGCCGCGCCGAAGCAGCACTACCGAGGCGGCGGGCCGGGGCGTCGAGGGCGGCCCGAAGTTGGGCATCTCCGCCGGTCCCCGTCGCCGCTCCTCCATCGGAGCAGCGTAAACCTCAGCTGAGGACGCGGCGGCGCTCGCGGCGGAGCCAGGCGCGGTGGGCGAGCCAGGCGAGGAGCGCGATCAGGGCGATCGGCCCGAGAATGGCGAGGGCGACGACGGCGACTGCGGCGGCTACGGCGAGGATGTGGCCGGCGTCGTCGAGGGCATCGCCGACGCCCCAGGCGCCTCCTTCATCAGCAGACTGCTCCGAGTCGCCGGTCTCGATCCGGACGAGGACGCGGGAGAAGTCGGCGCGGCGCTCGAGGTGCTGGAGCTGGGTGCGGAGGCGGGCGCGGTGGCGCCGCTCCTGCGCTAGCTCGGCTTCGACCGCTTCGCGCTCCGATTCGGTTTCCGCCGCTTCCAGTTGGGCGAGGAGGCTGTCGACGCGGGCCTTCGAGTCCTGCAGGAGCTCGCCGGTGGTGACGGTCGGCGCGGTGATGTCGTTCGTCGCCTCGTGCCGCGTGCGCACCTCGTCGATCGCAGAGAGGGCGGCGAGCGCGTCGCCGAGTTTCCCGCTCGGGATCAGCAGCTCGAAGCGGGCGCCGGCGAGGCCCGGCTCGCCCTCGCGGGTGGAGGAGCGGAGGACGATGCCGTCGTGGGCGTGGACGGCTTCGAAAACGTCCGCGGAGTCGTCGGCTACGTCAGCGGGATCGGCCCCGAGGACGACCTCGGCGTTGCGTTCGACGGCTCGCTTTTGAGGATTTAGGTTGGCCGGTATATAGGGACCGCTGCCGTCGAAGTACTTAACGGCCGGCGGGCTCACTGCCCCTGCGGCCGCGGATGAGACGCCAGCTTCGGCTTCTTCCGTTGCCCCCTCCGCCTCCGGCGCCGGCTTTGCAATCCGTTCCGGCTTGGCGAGGAGCCCGGTTCCGCTCTCCTCGGAAAAGTCACGCGAGCTTCCAGAGCTTTTAGACAATGACTCCGCGCTATCTTCGGATTCGGTCGAAACGACTACCGCCGTGACCATCGCGATCGCGAGAATCGCCACTCCTCCCGCCGGGATCAGCAGGCGCCGCGGCTTCACCGACCGCAGTCGCTCGAACGGGGTCCATCTCCAGTGCGAGCGCCGCGGGAAGCCCGCGGCGGCACGTTTGTCGAGCTCGGCGGTGAACTCCGGCCGCGGCGTCGGCCGCAGCGCCTTCAGGTCGGCGGCGAGCTGCTCGTCCCTAGGCGTTTCCATCGCAGGCCTCCCTTAGCTTGGTCATTGCGCGGTGAAGCTTGGTGCCGGCGTTCGACTCGCCGATGCCGAGGACGTGGGCGATCTCGGCGTTGGCGAGGCCGGCGAAGAACTTGAGCGCGATCAGCTCGCGCTCGCGAGGGTCCAGCCGCTCCAGGGCCGCCGAGACCGCGAGGCGACGTTCGCTGTCCTCGGCGCTCTCGGTTGCGTCGAGGCTCTCCAGATCGGCTGGCTCGGTCGTCAGCTCCGCCTGGCGCCCGCGGCGGCGCAGCTCGTCCAGCGCCGCATTGCGGGCGATCCCGAAGAGCCAGGCCCGCGGTTCGCCGCGCCCAGGGTCGAAGCGGTTGCGCTTGCGGTAGGCGCGCTCGAAGACGGCGGCGGTGACTTCTTCGGCCGCCGCCGAGTCGCGCAGCAGGCCGGCGACGTAGGCATAGACGTCGTCGCGGCTGGAGCGGTAGAGCCGCTCGAAGGCGAGATCACCCGCCCGCGGCGCGTCCTTTGCCTCTGCCACCAGCGTCTGCTCCATGCCCGTACTACGGCCAGGATCGGGATCCATCACAGGAGTATTCAGCGCTCGCTGATTTTCCCCCTCTATAGCCGTGGATATTCAGCGCTCGCTGAATTTTCCACGTAGTACTAAGCCGCTTGGGGGAGCTGCGAGGGGGCTGAGGAAACCGCTGCGCGGATCGCGTCCGTGGCGATCGCGACGAGCTTGCGCAGCTCGCTCTCAGAGATCGTGAGCGGGGGCATGAGGACGATCGTGTTGCCGAGGGGGCGGATGAAGGCGCCGCGCTGGCGGGCCTCGACCGTGACCCGGTGGCCCATCCGCAGGGCGGCGTCGTGGTCGCCGAGGTCGATGCCGACCATGAAGCCCTTCTGGCGCACCTCCGCGACCTCTGGCAGCGCCGCCACCTCCGCCAGCAGCTCTTCGAGCAAGGCGATCTTCGGCTGCAGGCGCTCCAGCGTCCGCTCCTGCTCGAAGACGTCGAGGTTGGCGAGCGCGGCCGCGCAGGCGAGCGGATTGCCGGTGTAGGTGTGGCCGTGGAAGAAGGTCTTGAACTCCTCGTAGCTGCCGAGGAAGCCCGCGTAGATCTCCTCCGTCGCCAGCGTCGCCGCCAGCGGCAGGTAGCCCCCGGTGATCCCCTTTGCCAGGCACATCAGGTCCGGCGCGACGCCTTCCTGCTCAGAGGCAAACATCGTCCCGGTCCGGCCGAACCCCGTCGCGACCTCATCGCAGACGAGCAGGACTCCGAAGCGGTCACAGAGCTCGCGGGCGGCGCGCAGATACCCCTCGGGCTGGACGAGGATCCCGGCCGCGCCTTGGACGAGCGGCTCGACGACCACGGCGGCGACCTCATTGCCGTGCGCCTCCAGGACCCGCTCGAGGTCGGCAGCGTCGCCCGGCTCCGCCACATGGGTCTCGAACAAGAGCGGCCGGTAGGTCGAGTGGAAGAGGTCGATGCCTCCCACCGACACCGAGCCGATCGTGTCGCCGTGGTAGGCCTCGCGCAGGCGCACGAACTTGGTTCGCCTCGCGTGTTCCTCACCTCGCTGCTGCTGGTACTGGAAGGCGATCTTCAGCGCGATCTCTGCCGCGGTCGAG
>Ga0209152_10000032_pt1 | contig 69045 bp, 61 predicted proteins | sample GraSoiAngelo_107_FD_185873 | JGI IMG/M metagenome (GOLD analysis project Ga0209152, IMG submission 185873) | Grasslands soil microbial communities from the Angelo Coastal Reserve, California, USA - 14_0903_09_30cm (SPAdes) (version 2) | ecosystem: Environmental > Terrestrial > Soil > Grasslands...
GGCGTGGATGTCCTCGCCGAAGCCCGCCCCCTGCGAGTCGACTTCGAGCGGCAGCCCGTTGCGGCCCTGGAAGATGTTGTCGCCCTCGATCCCGACCGCTTCGGCCAGCCCAGCGTGCAGGCGCAGGCGCTTGTAATCGCCGTGGACCGGCATCACATATTTCGGCTTGGTCAGGTTCAGCATCAGCTTCAGCTCCTCCTGCCAGCCGTGGCCGGAAGCGTGGATCGGCGCGTCTTTGGCGGTGATCACGGTGGCGCCGATCTCGTAGATGCGATCGATCGTCTCGTTCACCGCGCGCTCGTTACCGGGGACCGGCGTCGCCGAGAAGACGACGGTGTCGCCGGCGTGCAGCTGGACGTCGCGGTGGTCGTTGTTGGCCATCCGCCGCAGCGCCGAGAGCGGCTCGCCCTGGCTGCCGGTGGAGATGACGACGACCTTCTCGTCCGGGAAGTCCTCGATCTCGCGCGGCTGGATGAAGATCCCGTCCGGAGCTTTCGCGATACCGAGGTTAGAGGCGATGTTGAAGTTCTTCCGCATCGAGCGCCCGACCAGGGCGACTTTGCGATCGAGCCGCGCAGCGGCGTCGATCACCTGCTGGACGCGGTGGATGTTGGAGGCGAACGAGGTGACGATGATCCGGCCTTTGCAGCGGCCGAACTGCTGCAGGAGCGCCGGGCCGACCGCCGACTCCGAAGGTGCGATCCCGGGCCGGTCGGCGTTGGTCGAGTCGCCGCAGAGCAGCGTCAGCCCTTCCTTGCCGAGCTCGGCGAGGCGGGATACGTCGGCCGGGCGGCCGTCGACCGGGGTCTGGTCGAACTTGTAGTCGCCGGTCATCAGCACCGAGCCGGCATCGGTCTTCAGCAGGACCCCGCGCATGTCGGGGATCGAGTGGGCGAGGTGGATCAGCTCGATCTCGAAGGGGCCGCAGCGCGCCTTCTCGCCGGGCGGCAGCTCCTGCAGCGGCGCCTTGTCGCCGAGCTTGTGCTCGTCGAGCTTGGAGCGGACCATCCCGATCGTCAGCAGGCCGCCGTAGATCTTCGGTGGGATGCCGATCTCGCGGAGGACATAAGGCAGCGCGCCGACGTGGTCCTCGTGGCCGTGGGTGAGGACGATCGCCTCGATGTCGTCGGCGCGGTCGCGCAGGTAGGAGAAGTCAGGCAGCACGAGGTCGATTCCGTGCATCTCGGCGGTCGGAAACATCAGCCCGGTGTCGACGACGACGATACGGCCGTCGTACTCGATCACGGTCATGTTCTTGCCGATCTCACCGAGGCCGCCCAGGGGCAGCACTCGAAGTTTGCTTGGCACTAGTTACTCACTCTCTTCAAAGGTTTCGATGTCTAACTGGCAACCGCGACGCCTGCCGCATCGAGCCCAGCCTTAATGGCGGCCCTCTGCTCGGCGTCGGCGGACACCAGGGGAAGTCTCAGTCGGTCCTCGCAGAGGCCGAGCATCGCAAGCGCGGCCTTAAGCGGGATCGGGTTGGTGGTCACGGAGGTGGCCTCGTAGACCGGGGTGATCTCGGCGTCGATCCGGCGGGCCTTCTCGAGGTCGCCGGCCTGCGCCGCCTCCCACATCTCGCGCATCCGATCGCCGACGATATGCGAGGCGACGGTGATGCCGCCCCCACCGCCGAACTCGAGCACGCGGAGGAAGGTGTTGTCGTTGCCGGCGAGGATCGTTAGACCCTCGATCGGCCCCAGCTCATCGTCGTTTGCCTGCTTGAGGGCGACGATGTTGTCTACCTGCCCGAGCTCGCCGAGGAGCTCTGGACTGGCATTGATGATGACCCGAGAGGGGATGTTGTACATCACCATCGGCAGCTCGGGAACGGCGCCGGCGACGGTTTCGAAGTGCGCGCGGATACCGGCGGGATTGGGCTTGTTGTAGTACGGGACAACGACGAGCGAAGCGTCGGCGCCGGCATCGGCGGCCATCCTCGTCAATTCGCAGGAGTGGCGGGTGTCGTTGGTGCCGGTGCCGCAGATGATCAGCACCTCGTCCCCGACCTCGGCCCGCACCGCCCTCAGCAGCTCGATCTCCTCGGCATCGGTCAGGGTCGGGCACTCGCCGGTTGAGCCGGCGATCACCAGCCCGTGCGAGCCGTGCTCGAGGAGGTACGCCGCCAGACGGCGGGCGGCGTCGTGGTCAACCGCCCCGCTCTCGTCGAACGGGGTCGCCATAGCCGTCAGTAGGCCCTTGATCTCCTTCATCGCTTTCAGGGTATCCCGTCGCGCGGCAGTCCGGTGCTACAGCAGCTTCTCGAGCCCAACCGTGAAGCGGTCGGGGAGGTCGGCCACCTTGCGGCAGGCAAGCACCACGCCGGGCATAAAGGAGCGACGGTCGATCGAGTCGTGGCGAAGGGCCAGGGTTTGGCCGACGCCGCCGAAGATCACTTCCTGGTGGGCGACGAGGCCCGGGAGGCGGACCGAGTGAATCGGCTGGTGGACGTTGCCGCCGGCCGCGTCGATCAGCTCTTGGGTCCGCTTGGCGGTACCGGAGGGGGCGTCGAGCTTCTTGTCGTGGTGGAGCTCGACGATCTCGCACTCGGGCATGTGCTTGGCGATCGTCTGCGAGACCTCCATCAGCAGCACAGCGCCGATCGCGAAGTTCGGGGCAACGAAGCAGTTGGCTCCGGAGCCTTCGGCGGCGGCGCGGGCGGCGTCGAGGTCGAAGCCGGTGGTGCCGACGACCGTGTGGACGCCGGCCTCCAGGCACTCCTTGACGTTCGCCAAGGCGGTATCGGGGACGGTGAAGTCGACGACGACGTCGGCATTGGGCAGGACCTCGGAGAGCTCGGTCCCCAGCGCCGGGTCGGCGCGGCCGCTCAGCTCCAGCCCGTCGGCCTCTTCGACCGCTTCGCAGACGGTGGCGCCCATTTTGCCGGCGGCGCCGGCAACAGCGACCCGCGTCATGCGGCTACCAGGGCCTCGCTCACGGGTGCCAGCGCGGACTTGAAGCGGTCTTCGTCGGCACCGACGCAGGCGGCGGAGAGGCGGTCGGCAGCGTAGAGCTCGGCTGCCAGTTCGGTCAGGTCGTCGACCGAGATCGCGTCCACTTTGGCCAGCATCTCGTCGAGGCTTTCGATCGGCAACCCGAACAGGGTCGCCCGCGAGATCCGGGTCATCCGCGCCGCCGTCGACTCCGAAGAGAGGACGAGGCGCCCCTTGACGCTCTCCTTCGCCCGCACCAGCTCCTCTTCGGAGACCGGCTCGGAGCGCAGGCGCGCCATCTCGGATCCGATGATCTGGCAGGCCTCCTCGACGTTGTCCTCGCGGGTGCCGACGTAGGTGGCGACAAGGCCCTGGTCGGTGAACTGCTCGTTGTAGGAGCCGACCGAGTAGGCGAGGCCGCGCTTCTCGCGCACCTCGCGAAAGAGGCGGGATGAGGTCGAGCCGCCAAAGATCGCGTCGAGAACGGCGAGCGGATAACGCCGCTGATCGTCGCGGCGCAGCCCCGGCGCCCCGAAGCAGATGTGGTACTGCTCGGTCTCCTTGCTGAGGAAACAGAGCCGGGCATCGCCGTTAAGTGACGCCTCACGGGTCTCGCCCTCCCCTTCGCTCGGCGGATTGACCAGCCGCTTCGCGAGCTCGACGATGCGGTCGTGGTCGAGGTGGCCGGCAGCGCCGACGACGATCTGCGGCGCCGCGTAGTGGGCGCTGCGGTAGGCCTCGATGTCCGGGACCGGGATCGAGGCGATTACCGCGGGTTCGCCGAGCACGCGGCGGCCGAGCGGGTGCTCGCCGAAGACGGCCTCGGCGAGGACGTCGTGGACCCTGTCCTGGGGCTCGTCGTCGTACATCGCGATCTCCTCCAGCACCACCTGGCGCTCAGAGTCGATGTCGGGATAGGTCGGCGCCAGCAGCATTTCCGAGAGCGTCTCGAAGACCTCGTCGGTGTGCTCGTCGAGGAAACGGGCGTGCAGGTGGGTCGTCTCCTTGCCGGTGGCGGCGTTGATCGCCGCCCCGAGCCCGTCGAAGCGCTCGGAGATCTCGATCGCCGAGTACTTCGCCGTGCCCTTGAACAGCAGGTGCTCGAGAAAGTGCGAGACCCCGGCCTGCGCCGGGGTCTCGTTCCTGGATCCGGTCCGGACCCAGAGCCCGAGCGCTACGGATCGGACCGAGGGAACCTCCTCGGTGACGACCCGTACGCCCGAATCGAGCTCGGTGAGCTTCGCGCCAGTCAACTAGCCGCGACGCTCGCGTTCACGTCCGCCGCGGCCGCCGCGCTCGCGGTCACGACCGCCGCGTCCACCCCGGTCTCCGCCATTCCGACTTCCACCGCCGCCGGAGCCGACCGAAGCCAGTTCCTCCGGCGATTTACCGGCCACTGAGGGGTCCTCGGTGAGGCGGAGGCCGATCCGGCCGCGCTCCTTGTCGACCTCGACCACGGTGACGTCGATCAGGTCGCCGGCGCTCAAGACGTCGTCGACGGAGTCGACCCGCTCGCCCGGCTTCACGTTGGAGATGTGAAGCAGGCCGTCGGTGCCCTTGACCAGCTCGACGAAGGCACCGAAGGTCGTCGTCTTAACGACTTTGGCGGCGTCGTAGCGATCGCCGATCTCGGCCTCCTTGGTCATCGAGTTGATACGGGCGACGCAGCCCTCGACGAGTTCGCCGGTCGGCGCGTAGATCCGCACCGTGCCGTCGTCCTCGACGTCGATCTCGGCTTCGAACTCCTCGCAGAGGGCGCGAATCGTTTCGCCGCCTTTGCCGATGACCGCCCCGATCTTCTCCGGGTCGATCTTGATCGACTCGATCGCGGGGGCGTGAATCGAGAGTTTCTCCCGGGCCCCGTCGATCGCCTCCGCCATCTTGCCGAGGATGAACTGGCGGCCCTTGAGGGCCTGGTCCAGAGCGTCCCGGAGGATGTCGAAGGTGACGCCGGTGATCTTGATGTCCATCTGCAGGGCGGTAATGCCCTCGGCGGTGCCGGCGACCTTGAAGTCCATGTCGCCGAGGTGGTCCTCGACGCCGGCGATGTCGGTGAGGACGATGTAGTCGTCGCCCTCCTTGATCAGGCCCATGGCGACGCCGGCGACCGGTGCGGTAACCGGGACGCCCGCGGCCTGGAGGGCCATCGAGGAGGCGCAGACCGAGCCCATCGAGGAGGAACCGTTGGACTCGAGGGTCTCGGAGACCACCCGGATTACGTACGGGAACGACTCTTCGTCGGGGATCGTCGCCACCAGGGCGCGCTCGGCGAGGGCACCGTGGCCGATGTCACGGCGCTTCGGGCCGCGCATGAAGCCCGCCTCCCCGACCGAGAAGGGCGGGAAGTTGTAGTGGTGCCAGAACCGTTTCGTGGTCTGTAGGCCGAGGGTGTCGATCCGCATGTCCATCCGGGTCGTGCCGAGGGCCACATTGGAGAGGATCTGGGTCTCGCCGCGGGTGAACAGGGCGGAGCCGTGGACGCGCGGGGAGATGTCGACCTCGGTCTCGATCGGACGGATCTCGTCCTGAGCGCGGCCGTCGGGGCGCTTCTTTTCGACGGCGATCGCTTTGCGGATCGTGTCCTTCTCGATCGAGTTGATCGCGGCCTTGACCTCGGCGACGCGCTCGGCGTCAACCTCGCCGTCCTCATGGGCGGCGGCGTAGTGGCCGACGACCTCGTCCTTGACTTTGTCAATCGCCTCGTAGCGCTCAAGCTTGCCCTCGGTCGCGATCGCGTCGACCAGCGCCTGGCCGTGCGAAGCGCGGATCTCGGCGAGCAGGTTCTCGTCGATGCTGGGAGCCTCGACCTGGATCTTCTCCTTGCCGACCTTCTGCTGCAGTTCCTCCATCACGGCGCAGAGCTTCTTGATCTCGGCGTGGGCGATGTCGAGGGCGTCGAGGATCTCGGCCTCGGTGACGCCGCTGGCGCCGGCCTCGACCATCAGGATCGCCTCGCTGGTGCCGGCGACGATGAGGTCGAGTTCGAGCTCCTCGTGCGTCTCCTCGGGCGGGTTGACAACGAAGTCACCCTCGTGTTTGCCGATGCGGACGGCACCAACGTGATCGGCGACCGGGACCGGCGAGATCGCCAGCGCCGCGGAGGCGCCGTTCATCGCCAGGATGTCGTAAGGGTTGACTTGGTCAACCGACATCGGGATCGCGACCAGCTGCGTCTCGTAGTGCCAGCCCTTGGGGAAGAGCGGGCGGATCGGACGGTCGATCATGCGCGCGGTCAGCGTCGCCTTCTCGCTCGATTTGCCCTCGCGACGGAAGAACGAGCCGGGGATTTTGCCCGCGGCGTACATCCGCTCCTCGATGTCGACGGTGAGGGGAAGAAAGTCCACGTCGCGCAGGCTGCCGACGGTGGCGGTGCAGAGGACCATCGTGTCGCCGCTGCGGACGACGACCGCGCCCCCCGCCTGCTTCGCGAGTTTGCCGGTCTCAAAGGAAATCTGGCCATCGCCGATATCCGCCGAGACGCGGGTAACGTCAAACATGCTCATTTAGTTGTACCTCCGGCCGCCCGGTTGGCGGCGCATTCGCTTTCAGAACTCTCGTTCTCTAACTGCGACAAGGGTACAGGCATCGAAAACCGCCGGAGTGCCAGCCACGCCGCCGCGGATCCCAGAGCGAAAATCGCGCTTGATTCGCGCCCCGGTCTCCTCGCTGCGGCGATCGGCCTCGAAACGGTCGAGATCGAGTCCGAGCCGCTCCGCCCGCCGCCAAAGATGGGGGTCGTCGACGCGGCCGCGGTCGCCGTAGAGCGAGTCGACCATCTCGAAGAACCGTCCCTGGCGGCCCGCCGCCTCGGCGGCCGCGTGGAGGGCCGGCGAGCGCGGGTGCTTGGCGGCAACCGGGAAGTGGCGAAAGACGAGCCGTCCCGGCTCCTCCCGCAGCCGCAGCCAGGCGGCCGCGCAGCGGGGGCAACCGAGGTCGGCGTAGACGATCAGCCCCTCCTCCCCCTCGCCGCGGACGTGATCGTCCGGCCCGGCTGGCGGGACCGGGGCCGAGCCGAGGTCGGGCACGGGCTAGGAGAGCGCGTCGAAGATGACGTTGGCGCCGGGGAACTCGCCCGGGTTGGGCGATTCGTAGGTCCAGGCGACCTTGCCATCCTCGTCGACGAGGACAAGGGTGCGGTTGGCGAAGCCCATCTTCTCTACGTAGGAGTCGTAGGCGCGGGCAACCTCGCCCTTGGGCTCGAAGTCGGAGAGCAGCACCGTGTCGATCCCGAGCTTTTCCTGAAAGGCCTTGTGGGCGAAGAAGCTGTCGACGCTGACGCCAATCAACTCGACGCCCTTCTCCTCGATCTCCGGCTTGACCTCCTGGTAGATCGAGAGCTGGTCGCCGCAGACGGGGCTGAAGTCGCCGGGGTAGAAGACCAGCATCACTTTGCGGCCCCGGAAGTCGGCCAAGGACACCTTCTCCCCGTCCTGGTTGCGGAGGGTGAAGTCGGGGGCTTGCTCCCCGACCGCGATCATCGCCGCAGGCCGAGTTCTTTGACCAGGGCGCGGTAGCGCTCGAGGTCGGTCTTCTCGAGGTAGCGCAGCATCCGGCGGCGCTTACCGACGAGCATCAGCAGGCCGCGACGCGAGTGGTGATCCTTGGCGTGGGCGCGCAGGTGCTCGGTGAGTTCGTTGATCCGCTCGGTCAGCAGCGCGATCTGGACCTCGGCCGAGCCAGTGTCCTTATCGCCGCGGCCGTATTTGCCGATCAGCTCGCTCTTTTTCTCTTTGGTCAGGCTCATCTCGTGAAAACGTCGCACACAGAGGTGCGACGGGTGCTGGAAGCTAGCAGAAGCACCTACTTACGCGCCGGTGAACTCGGCGCAGACGCGCTTGGCGTCCTCGACGTCACGGTGCATCTGGGCGATCAGCTCGTCGACCTCGTGGTAGGCGCGCTCGCCGCGGAGGCGCTCGACGAAGGCGACGCGGAGGGTTCTGCCGTAGAGGTCTTCGCTGCGGTCGATCAGGTAGGTCTCGATCAGGACTCCCCTACCGCTCTCGAAGGTCGGGCGGACGCCGACGTTGACCGCGGCTGGGACGCCGTCGGCGAAGGCGGCATAGACGCCGTGGCCGGGGATCGCGAGGCGGTCGTCGGGGACGATGTTGGCGGTCGGGAAGCCGAGCTCGCGGCCGCGCTGGTCACCTTTGACCACCGTGCCCTCGACCATGAAGGGAGCGCCGAGGCAGCGCCTGGCGGCGGTCATGTCGCCGGCGGCGACCAGGGCCCTGATCCGGGTCGAGGAGACGGTCTCGCCGTCGACCTCGATCAGCGGCACCACCCGGGTCTCGAACTCCGGGTGGGCTTCCAGCATCGCCGGGTCGCCTTTGGCTTTGGCGCCGAAGCGGAAGTTCTCTCCGACTGAGACCTCCTTGGCGTCAAGCTTCTCCTCCAGAACGTGCTCGACGAAGTCCTCGGCGCTGTGGCTGGCGAACTCTTTGTCGAACGGGATCACGACCAGCTCCTCGACCCCGAGGCCGGCGATCACGTCGCGCTTGACCTCGAAAGGCATGATCAATTTCGGGGTCGCGGCTGGGTGCAGGACTTCGAGCGGGTGGGGATCGAAGGTGAGCACGGTGTCGGCGCCCTTGATCACCGCTTGGTGGCCGAGGTGGACGCCATCGAAGGTGCCGATCGCGACCTTACGCGGCCGCCGCTCTACGTCCGGCAGCGAGGTGACCTTCACCGCAGCGCCTCCCCCACCGCCGGCACCAGCTCGCCGACCCGTTCGACGCTCAGCTCTTCGCCCGCGTCCTCGACCCGGAAGGGGCCGACGGCGGTTCGGCGCAGGTCCGAGCAGTAGGCGTCGTCAAGCGTCTCGACCAGGGTGCGCACGTAGGTCCCCGCCGAGCATTCGATCTCGAAGTGGGCGTACTCCCCGTCGCCGGAGAGCAGCTCGGCGCGGTGGACCTGGACGTCGCGGGCAGGCGTCTCCACTACTTCGCCGCGGTGGGCCTTCTTGTAGAGGCGCTCGCCGCCGACCCTGACCGCCGAGGTCATCGGCACCCGCTGGCGCACCGTGCCGGTCGGCAGCTCCAGGACCTCGGGCACGCGTCCGGTTTCGGTCAGCTCGCCATCGGAGTCGCCGGTGCTGGAGCGCCAGCCCAGGCGGGCGGTCGCAAGGTAAGTCTTCGGCAGGGCGACGAGGAAGCGCTGCAGGCGGGTGGCGCGGCCGAGCAGGATCAGCAGCAGCCCGGTGGCGAAGGGGTCGAGGGTGCCGGCGTGGCCCGTTTTCTCGCCGCGCTCGCGGCGGACCTGGGCGACGACGTCGTGCGAGGTGACGCCGGCCGGCTTGTCGTAGAGCAGCACCGTGCCGGAATCTACCGCCATGCTCAGGAGCCGAGTTGCCTGGAGACCTCGTCGGTCAGGAACTCGACCAGCTGCTCGTACTCCAAGTCGGTGGAGAAGCCGGCGGCGCGTTTGTGGCCACCGCCGCCGTTGAGGCGTGCGATCGCGGAGACGTCGACCTCGCCGGCGCTGGAGCGGAGGCTGACCTTGCGAGCGGCACGGCCGCGGTCGCCGAGGTCGCGGATAACGGCGGCGACGCGGACGCCGTCGATCGAGCGCAGGTTGTCGATCAGGCCCTCGGTCATCTCCTCGCCGGCCCCGGTCGCTTCGTAGTCGGCGGTGGTGATGTAGCTGATCGCCAGGGCGCCGTCGCAGTGACTGGAGATACCGTCGAGGGCGCGCGAGACGAGGCGAAGCTTCGGCAGCGGCACGTTCTCGTAGAGGCGGCGGTAGGTGTCGTCGACGTCGACCCCGGCCTCGATCAGGTCCGCCGCCACCCGGTGGGTGTGGGCGTTGGTGTTCTCGTACATGAATTTGCCGGTGTCGGTGATCAGCCCGACGTAGAGCGCCGAGGCGATCTCTGGCGTGATCTTCGCCCCCAGAAGCAGCGCCAGGTCATAGACGATCTCCGCCGTACACGAGGCATCGACCTGGACCAGGTTGACGTCGCCGAAGCGGGTGTTGTCGTGGTGGTGGTCGATGTTGATGACGTCATTGCCGCCCGCGGTCAGCCACTCGACCGGCATCCGGTCGATGTTGCCGCAGTCGAGGAAGACAACGGTGCGGTCGGCCATGTCGGCCGGGGGCTCGTGGAAGACCTCCTCCAGCGGCAGGAAGCGGTACTCGATCGGCAGCGGGAACTCCTTCGCCGCCATGAACATCACTGAGTCCTTGCCGAGCCCGGTAAGGACTTTGTGCAGGCCCAGCAGCGAGCCGAGGGCGTCGCCGTCGGGGCCCTCGTGCGCGGTCAGCAGGAAGCGGTCGCGTGTTCGCAGCTCGGCGGCGGTGCGCTCGAGGTCTGAAGTCGCGATCTCGGGAACGGAGCTCATTCTTCGTCCTCTCCCTCCCCCAACAGCTCGGAGATGCGAACGCCCTTCTCGATCGTGTCGTCGTAATGGAAGGTCAACGTCGGCGTCCGCTTCATCCGCGTCTCGGCGGCGATCCGCGACTGGATCACCCCGTGGGACGAGCGCAGACCCTCGAACGTCGCCTCCCGCTCCTCCTCGGATCCGAGCACGCTGACGAACACCTTGGCGGTGCGCAGGTCGGGGCTGGTCTCTACGGCGGTCACGGTCACGAAGCCGATACGGGGATCACTTAATTCACCTGAGATTGCGGCGCCCACGACCTCGCGGAGCACCTCGTTGATGCGCCGCATGCGGGAGCCGGCCATGCTACTCCAGGGTCTGCTCGACCTGTTTGGTCTGGAAGAACTCGAGCACGTCGTCCTCCTTGACGTCGGCGTACCCGTCGAGGACGATGCCGCACTCCTGGCCCTCCTCGACTTCCTGGACGTTGTCTTTGAAGCGGCGCAGGGAGCCGAGCTGCCCGGTCCAGATCACCGTTCCCTCGCGAATCAGGCGAACGCTGGCGGTGCGGACGGCTTTGCCCTCGGCGACGATGCAGCCGGCGATCCGGCCGACTTTGGAGGCTTTGAAGGTCTGTTTGACCAGCGCCTCGCCGACCGTCTCCTCAACCGCAACGGAGTCCAGCAGGCCCTCCATCGCGTTGCGCAGGTCTTCGGTGATTTTGTAGATGACCGAGTAGGTGCGGACGTCGACGCCCTCACGCGCGGCGGCGCGTTTGGCGTCGAGCAGCGGGCGCACATTGAAGCCGATGATGATCGCGTCGGAGGCGGAGGCGAGCATCACGTCGGACTCGTTGATGCCACCGGTCTGCGAGTGGATGATGTTGATCGCGACCCGTTCCTGCGGCACCTTTGCAAGCTCGTCCTGGAGCGCCTCAAGCGAGCCGGCGACGTCGGCCTTGAGGACGATGTTGAGCTCCTTGATCTCGCCCTCCTGGGCCCGCGCAAAGACCTCGTCGAGGCTGACCTTGCGGCCCTGTCGGCGGGCCAGTGCCTCGGTTTTGAGTCGGTGGGCGCGCTCGCCGGCCATCTGACGCGCCTGGCGGTCGCCGTCGACGGTCTGGACGAACTCGCCGGCATCGGCGACGCCGTCGAAGCCGAGCACCTCGACCGGCATCCCCGGCACCGCCTCCTCGACCGCTTTGCCGGTGAAGTCCTGCATCGCCCGCACCCGGCCCCACTGGGGACCGGCGACGAGCGAGTCGCCGACGCGCAGGGTGCCGCGGGCGACGAGGACGGTGACAACCGGGCCGCGACCGGGGTCGAGCTGGGACTCGATCACGTGACCCGAGGCGGGGGCGTTGGGGTTGGCGGCGAGTTCCTCGAGCTCGGTGACCAGGAGGATCATGTCAAGCAGGTTGTCGAGCCCCTCCTTGGTCTTCGCCGAGACCTCGCAGAAGACGGTGTCTCCACCCCACTCCTCGGAGGTGATCTCCATCTGGGCGAGCTCACCGCGGACTTTTTCGGGGTTGGCGCCCTCTTTGTCGATCTTGTTGACGGCGATCAGCATCGGCACGTCGGCGGCGCGGGCGTGGTCGATCGCCTCCCGCGTCTGCGGCATGACGCCGTCGTCGGCGGCGACAACCACGACGACGACGTCGGTGACCTTGGCGCCGCGGGCGCGCATCGCCGTGAAGGCGGCGTGGCCCGGGGTGTCGAGGAAGGTGATCGTCTTCTCGTCGTGGTGGACCTGGTAGGCGCCGATGTGCTGGGTGATGCCGCCGGCCTCGCCCGCGGCGACCTCGGTCTCGCGGATCGCGTCCAGCAGCGAGGTCTTGCCGTGGTCGACGTGACCCATGATCGTCACCACGGGCGGCCGGTCGAGCAGGTCCTCATCGGCGTCGGAGAACTCCGGCTCCTCGGGCTCCTCGTCGGCGGCGTGGACGATTTCGATTTTGCGGTCGTACTCGTCGGCGATCGCCTTCACAGAATCATCCGTAAGCGTCTGCGTCAGCGTCGCCATCTCGCCCATCATCATCAGTTTTTTGATCACCTCAGCCGGGGCGAGGCCGAGCGATTCGGCGACCTCGCGCACGGTCGCGCCGGAGTTGACCTTCGAGGCTGCCGGCTCGTCCGGAGTGTCCGATTTCGCCGGCGGCTCCTCGAGCAGGGGCCGGCGGCGACGACCGCCGCGGCGGCGGGGCGGGCGCTGCGGGGGCGGGCCACCTCCCTGGTCGCGGCGGGCCGCCTGCGAGTCGATCACGACCCGACGTTTTTTCGAAGACGCGCCGCCGCCCCCGCCGCCGCTTTGCTGCTGGGCTGCTGGGCGGACCGGTTTCGTTGAAGTGTTCGGCGCTTTTGCGGCGGCCGGTTTCGGCGCGGCTTTCGGGCTCGCGGCCGGGGCCTCGACTTTGGGGGCGGCTTTCGGGGGTGCCTGTTTGGCTCCGGCACCGCCGTTCCCTTTCGCGGCGGAGATCGCTTTGACGGCGTCGGCCTCCTCGACGCTGGATGCCGCCGCTTTCGCCTCTACCCCAGCGACCTTCAGCGCGTCGAGCAGCTCCTTGGAGCTAACGCCCTGCGCTTTGGCGATCTCGTGAACCCGTTTCTTTGCCACTAAGCCTGCTCCGCCTCCTCGGCAATCGGCTCTGCCGCTTCATCATCATTGTCAAGCGTCTCACCGGAGACTTCCTCGGCTTCGGTCGCCTCCTGTTGGATGTCCGCTTCGATCGCCTCCTCGGTGGCAACTTCGTCGGCGGTCTCCTCCGCCGGGGCCTCTGCCTCCTCGGCAGCAGCCTCCTCTGCGGGAGCCTCCTCGGTCGGCTCGACGTATTCGCTGGTTGCCCGGTTGACGATCTCTTCGACCTGGCCTTCGTCGGCGTCGGGGTCGGCGAGGATCGCCACCTCGGTCTCGGAGACGTTGGCCAGCATCGCTACCTGGCTGGTCTCGAAGCGGGAGAGCGCCTGGTGCTGCGGCAAGCCGCAGTAGGTCGAGCCGGGGAGCGCCGCGTTCGGGCACCGGCGGCCGGTGGTCATCAGCGCCATGCAGCGGCCGTCGAAGGTTTCTTCGCCCTCGACCTCGACCTCGTGTTCTTCGGAGGCGAACTCGGTCTCGGACTTGATGTCGACGCGCCAGCCGGTGAGGCGGGCGGCGAGGCGGGCGTTTTGGCCGTCGCGGCCGATCGCCAGCGAGAGCTGGTCGTCGGGCACGATCACGGTCGCCTGGCGCTCCTCGTCATCGACGATCACCTCGCGCACGCGCGCCGGCGAAAGCGCTTTGGCGACGAAGCGGGCGGGCTCCTCGTTGTAAGGAATGATGTCGATCTTCTCGCCGCGCAGCTCGGAGACGACCATCCGCACGCGGGAGCCGCGCGGTCCGACGCAGGCGCCGACCGGGTCGACGCCATCGGCGTGGGAGACGACGGCGATCTTCGAGCGGTAGCCGGGCTCGCGGGCGACGCCGACGATTTCGACCAGCTTGTCGGCGATCTCCGGCACCTCAAGCTCGAACAGGCTTTTGATCAGCTCCGGGCTGCGCCGGGAGACGACGATCGCCGGCCCTTTGGTCGAATCGGAGACGTCGGTGATCACGGCCTTGACCCGGGCGCCGTGGTCGTAGCGCTCGTTGTAGACCTGCTCGGACTTCGGCAGCAACGCCTCGACCCGCTCGCGCAGCTGGACCAGCGTGTAGCGCTTGTCGGACTGCTGGATGATCCCGGTGATCAGCTCGCCGACCCGGTCCTGGTACTCGTCGTACATCATCTGCCGCTCGGCCTCGCGGATCCGTTGCAGGATCACCTGCTTGGCGGTCTGGGCGGCGATCCGGCCGAAGTCCTCAGGGGTAACGTCTTTGGTCGTGATCTGGTCCTCGTAAGGGGCGATCATCTCCGGGTCGAGCTCGGGATCCTCCGGCTCTTTCAGTTCGCCGGTCTCCGGGTCGACTTCGGGCTCCTCCTGCTGCTCGGCGGCTTCGGCCAGCAGCTTCTCCTCCAGCTCCGGCGGCAGGATCAGCTCGAAGACGCGGAAGTCGCCGGTCTCGTGATCAAGGTCGACCCGCGCGTATTTGGCCGCGCCGGGGGTCTTCTTGTAGGCCGAGAGGAGGGCGTCCTCGAGGGCGTCCATCAGCGTGTCGGCGGAGATTCCCTTCTCCTGCTCCAGTGCTTTGACGGCGTCGACGATCTCTTTGGTCACTGAAGGGACTCCTTGGTTTCGGAAGCGGTGTCGGTGCGGCGGTACTTGGGGCCAGGCGAAGAGACCTCGAGCGAATAATCGACCAGCAGGTGCTGCAGGTGCTTGCTGACTCTTTCGCAAAGTGCGAGGTCGACGCCCCCCGGATGGTCGATGAAGAGCCGCAGAGCGTCGCCCCTCGGTTTCTCGAGGGCGACGAGGTCGATATCGGAATCGAGCTCGGTCAGCTCGTGCTGAAGGTCTTGCTCGGTGGGGTCGTTCATGCCTGGTTCGTTGGGGTGGAGGCGTAAAAAAAGTGGGCCAGGCCCACTTCTCGACACGCATAGGGGACAGAAAAGCTTGAAATCAGTATAGCCCGCTCAGCTTGCGGGCTGACCCCGTTTCTCCCGCAAGCGGCCGACTTCGTCCAGGATCGCCTCGGCGACGGCGTCCTTGGAGTCGATCGGGACCTCCTTCTCGGTCTCCGCGCCGATCAGGGTGACGGCGTTGCGCTCGCTCTCGAAACCGATCTCCGGGTTGGAGACGTCGTTCAAGACGATCAGGTCGGCTCCCTTGCGCCGCAGCTTCCCGCGCGCCCGCTCGACCGCCTCTCCCCCGTGCTCGGCGGCGAAGCCCACGACGGTCTGCTCGGGTCGGCGCTTGGCCGAGAGCGAAGCGAGGATGTCCTGCGTGGGGTGCAGCAAGAGCTCGAGCCCCTCTGAGCGCTGCAACTTGCCTGAGGCCACACCGACGGGGCGGAAGTCGGCGGGGGCGGCGGCCATCAACAACACGTGCGTCGTGGCGAACTCCCGCTCGGCGACCTCGGCGAGCTGGGCGGCGGTCTCGACATCGAGGCGGCGCACCCCGGCCGGCGCCGGCAAGTCGACGTTGGCGGCGATCAGGGTCACCTCCGCCCCGCGTTTGGCCGCGGCAGCGGCAAGCGCGATTCCCATCCGGCCGCTGGAGCGGTTGCCGATGAAGCGCACCGGGTCGATCGGCTCGCGGGTGCCGCCGGCGGTGACCAGGACCCGCAGCCCGTCCCAGGGGCGGTCGCCGGCGGGCAGTGCGGCCTCGACCCGCGCCAGCAGCTGCTCGGGGTCGGGAAGGCGACCCCGTCCATACTCGCCGCGGGAGGCGAGCTTGCCCTCGTCGGGCTCGATCACCTCCACCCCACGCTCGCGCAGGGTCGCCAGGTTGGCCTGGGTCGCGGCGTCGGCGTACATGCGGTCGTTCATCGCCGGGGCAAGGAGCCGCGGCGCCGTGCAGGCGAGGAAGGACGTGGTCAGCATCGAGTCCGCAGCGCCCGCCGCCAGCTTGGCGACGGTGTTGGCCGAGGCGGGGGCGACGAGGTAGGCGTCGCAGCGGCCGGCGAGCTCGAGGTGGCCGATCGGGTCGTGGCCCGCCTGCTCTTCGCCGGGGAAGGCGCCGCGCATCGGGTCGCGCTCGAACTCGGAGATCAGGACGGGGGCGCCGACGATCCCCTCAAAGGAGGCGGCGCCGACGAAGCGAGTCGCCGTCTCGGTCATCAGCACGCGGACGCCGTGGCCAGCCAGCGTCGCCAGCCGCGCCAGCTCGAGCGCCTTGTATGCAGCGATGCCGCCGCTAACACCTAGGAGAAGCCGGGCCATGGCCTCTAATGAAAGCGCCCCGCGAGAGGCGGGGCGCTGAGACTGCTAGGTCCGGTACTCGTATTTCAGTTTGCCCTCGGCGAGCTCTTCGAGCGACATCGAGAGGTAATTCCTCTCGGCGTTGGTCTCGACCATCGGCGGCGGGTACTCACCGAAGCCGCCCTCTCCGAGGTTGTGGAAGTAGCTGTTGATCTGGCGGGCGCGCTTCGCCGCGACGACGACTGCGGCGTAATGAGAATCGGCGTGGTCCAGAAGCTTGTCTACGCGTGGTTTGATCATCGGCGGCCGAGTCTAGAGGATCAGGCCGCCGGTGCCTGTCCGAGCTCGGAGCGGACGATGCCCACCAGCTCTGATGCGGCCCGCTCGACCTCGTCGTTGACGACGCAGTGGTCGAAATCTCCCTGCACCGCCAGCTCCTGCTCGGCGACCTCGAGCCGCCGGGCGATCGCCTCGGCGGAATCGGTGCCGCGGCCGGCGAGGCGCTCGCGCAGGACGGCCGGATCGGGCGGGGCGATGAAGATCTGGACCGAGTCGAGCTCCGCTGCCCGCACCTGTTGGGCCCCCTGGACCTCGATCTCGAGGACGACGGAGTGGCCCGCCGCCAGCCTCCGTTCGACCTCGCTGCGCAGGGTCCCGTAGCGGTTGCCGCTGTAGGTCGCGAACTCGAGGAAGTCGTCTTCCTCTTTGCGCTGGTCGAACTGCTCGGCGGTGAGGAAGTGGTAATCGCGGCCGTCTTCCTCCCCCTCTCGCGGCTCTCGCGTGGTGGCGGAGACGGACAGCTCCAGATCCGGGACGGCCTTGAGCAGCTCCTTGATCAAGGTGCCCTTGCCGACACCCGAGGGCCCGGTGATGACGAAGACTTTGCTGGCCATGCGGCCGGAGATAATGACCGCCGGTGCGGTCGGCTAACTAGCGGCGGAGCTGAGAGATGAGCTCGGCACGCTGGCGCTCGGAGAGGCCGCCGATCGTCTTCGAAGGCGAGATCCGGCACTGGTTGAGGATCCGGTTCGTCTTCACCCGCCCGTACTTCGGGACCGCGAGCAGCATGTCGAAGACCTTGGCGGTGAGGACGTACTCCGGCGGGTCCAGCAGGATCGCCTGGATGCTCGCCCGATTTGCCTTCAGGTCCTTCTTCAGTTTGGCCCGCGCGGTGCGGATGTCGTTGGCTCGCCTGAGCGCATCCATCCTCTGGTCGAGCGACCGTTCGGGGGCCGCAAGCGAGGATTTGACTGGAGGGGCCGTCATGTCGGCGGCGAGTATAGCCGCGCCTCGGGGCCGTGCAAGGTGACTATCGCGAAAAGCCCCAAAATTCGTCTCAACCTCTACTCGAGGTGCAGGGCCTCCACGCGTGAAGGGGATCGCGACACGGCAGTTTCCAGGTCATTCGCGATCCGCGCCCCCGCCCGCGGGTCGCGGAAACTCTCGGTCCCGACGGCTACAACCGCCGCCCCGCTGGCCAGGAATTCGAGGGCGTCGGCTCCGCTCGCAATCCCCCCCATTCCGACCAAGGGCAGCTCGACCGCGGCCCTGACGGCGCGCAGCTGCTGGAGGGCGATCGGTCGCACCGCGGGTCCCGAAAGTCCACCGTGGCCCGCGGCGATCGCCGGCTCGCCCGTCGCCGGGTCGATCGCGCTCGCCTTCAGCGTGTTGATCAGGGAAACCGCGTCGGCGCCGCCCTCTTCGGCGGCAACCGCGACCGCCTCGGGGTTGGCGACGTTGGGCGTCAGCTTGACGATCAGCGGCTTCTCGGTCAGCGGCCGCAGGGCTTCCAGCAACGCCTCGGTCTCGGTCGGCTGCTCACCGACGATGAGGCCGGAGTGGACGTTGGGGCAAGAGACGTTGAGCTCGAGCGCCGCCACCTCGTCCCGCTCCCCCACCTCGCGAACCAGGCGCGAGAACTCCTCCCGGTTGGTCGCCATCACCGAGACGATCAGCGGCACCGGCAGCTGCGCCAGCTGGGGCAGGTCCTCCGCCAGGAAACCGTCCAGGCCCTTGTTCGGGAGGCCGATCGAGTTGATCATCCCCGCCGGCGTCTCCCAGATCCGCCGCGGCGCGTTGCCGGCGCGGGGCTCGGGGGTGATCGTCTTCGAGACAAAGGCCGAGAAGGGGAAGTCGGCAAGGAGCGCGTCGCCGAAGATGCGGCGGGCGGCAATCGCGTCGTAGGTCCCGGAGGCGTTGATGACCGGGTGGTCGAGCTCGATGCCGCAGAACTCAGGCATGCGCCACCTCCGCCACCGCGTCTCCCCTGACCACCGGGCCGTCGACGCAGAGCCGCATGTAGCCGCCGTCGGGCTTCGGCACCGCGCAGCCGAAGCAGGCGCCGAAGCCGCAGGCCATCGGCGACTCCATCGCCAACTCGCAGGCGACGTCGTGCTCGGCGCAGAGGGCGCGGACCGCCTCCAGCATCGCCGGCGGGCCGCAGGAGTAGACGACGGCGGAGGTGGCGTCGTCGCCGGCGAGCATCGTCGCCAACAGATCGGTGACGTAGCCCTGGTGGCCGGCGTGGCCGTCCTCGCTGGCGAGGCGGACGTCCGGGCAGAGGCTGCCGCCGGCGCAGAAGAGCTCGTTCAGCCCTCCGGAGTGAGCCTCGTTGCGGAAGCCGAGAAGGACACGGAGGGGAATGCCTCGCTCGACCAGGTAGCGGCGCCAGATCGCCATCGGGGCGATGCCGATGCCGCCGCCGATAAGGATCGCCCCGGCGGATTCGGGGTTGACCTCCCTCGGAGTCGAGAAGGAGTTGCCGAGCGGGCCGGTGACCCAGACCCGCTCGCCCGCCTCCAGCTCGCAGAGTCGATCGGTGCCGGGGCCGACGCCCTCGACGAGGAAGTCGAGCCTGACGCCGTCTTTGGCCGGGATGGCCTCGGCGACCGAGATCGCCCGCGGCAGGTAGGGCCGGCCGCCGCCCTCCCCCCACTCCCGCTCGCTGGCGAGCATGTAGAACTGGCCCGGAGCCGGGTTTGGCCCTTCGCGGTCGCGCAGGGAGAAGATCCGGTAGCCGCCGGAAGACACGTTCGCCGTGACCTCGCAGGCGCGGCGGCCGAACGGCGCGCTCATCCCGCCTGCGCCGCCCTGACCGAGCCGGCGTGGATCTCCTGCAGCGAGCGCACCTCAGCGTCGGCTTCCTTGCCGGCGGCGATCGCGCGGGTGGCGGCGGTGGCGCCGGTCATCGTCGTCACGCAGGGGATTCCCTGGCGCACCGCGGCGGTGCGGATCTCGTAGCCATCGGTGCGGGCGCCGGAGCCGGTCGGGGTGTTGATGACGAGGTCGCACTGGTCCTTGCGGATCAGGTCGAGGACGTGCGGTGAACCTTCCTGCAGCTTGTTGATCCGGCGCACCGGTACCCCCATCTGCTCGATCGCCTGGGCGGTGCCGCCGGTTGCGATCACCTCGAAGCCGAGGTCGTGGAAGCGGGTCGCGAGCTGGGTCGCCGCCGGCTTGTCGGTGTCGGTGACCGAGAGGAAGACCGCCCCGGACTCGGGCAGCCGCACCCCGGCCGCCGCCTGCGCCTTGCCGAAGGCCGTCGGGAAATCGGCCGCAATCCCCATCACCTCGCCGGTGCTCTTCATCTCCGGCCCGAGGACGGAGTCGGCGCCGGCGAAGCGGGCGAACGGGAGCACCGCCTCCTTAACGCTGACGTGCTCGAGTGGACCCTGCGGCAGCTCCTGTTCGACCAGCTTCTCGCCCAGCATCAGGCGGCAGGCCAGCTTTGCCAGTGGCACCCCGATCGCCTTCGAGACGAAGGGGACGGTGCGCGAGGCGCGCGGGTTGGCCTCGATCACGTAGAGCTCGCCGCCGGCGACCCCATACTGGATGTTGATCAGGCCGATGACCCCGAGCTCGAGGGCGATCTGGCGCGTGGTGGCGCGGATCTTCTCCAGCATCTCCTCGCCGAGGCTGAGCGGCGGGATCACGCAGGCCGAGTCGCCGGAGTGGACGCCGGCCTCCTCGACGTGCTGCATGATTCCGGCGACGTAGACGTCCTCGCCGTCGCCGAGGGCGTCGACGTCGACCTCGATCGCGTTCTCGAGGAAGCGATCGAGCAGCAGCGGGTGCTCCTGGTCGGCCTTGACGTATTTGTCGAGGTAGGTCTGGAGGTCTTCGGTCGAGTAACAGATCTCCATCGCCCGGCCGCCGAGGACGTAGGAGGGCCGAACCAGGAGCGGGAAGCCGACCCGTTCGGCGACGGCGATCGCTTCCTCGGCCGAGAAGGCGGTCCCGTAGGGCGGCGCTTCGACCCCGAGCCGCTCGAGCAGCTCGCCGAAGCGGCCGCGGTCCTCGGCGAGGTCGATCGCGTCGACCGGCGTCCCTAGCAGTCGCACCCCCGCCTCTTCCAACGTCCGCGCCAGCTTCAGCGGCGTCTGGCCGCCGAACTGGACGATCACGCCCTCGGGTTGCTCCTGCTCGCAGACCGCGAGCACGTCCTCCGCCGTCAGCGGCTCGAAGTAGAGCCGGTCGGAGGTGTCGTAGTCGGTCGAAACCGTCTCCGGGTTGCAGTTGACCATCACCGCGTCGCGGCCGAGCTCCCGCGCCGTCATCGCGGCGTGGACGCAGCAGTAGTCGAACTCGATTCCCTGGCCGATCCGGTTTGGACCGGCGCCGAGAATGACGACGGAGTCCTTCTCTCCGCGGCGGATCTCATTCGCCGGCGGCGTGCCGTCGTGGCGCGGGCGCTCGTGGCCGGAGTAGTAGTAGGGCGTCGCCGCCTCGAACTCGGCGGCGCAGGTGTCGACTGCCTTGTAGGTGCGGGTGAGGCCCTCGGTGCCGTCGCCTTCGGTGGCGAGCGCCTGCAGCTCGCGGAGAAACCAGCGGTCGACCATGCAGGCCTCATGGACTGCCTCGAGGTCGAGGCCGCGCTCGAAGGCGGCGAGGACGAGGTCGAAGCGCTCGGCGCTCGGGCTCGCGATCGCCGCCAGCAGGTCCTCTTCGGACTCGGGAATCTCGACCGCGGAGTCGAGCTCGCGCGAGCGCATCGCCTTGGCAAAAGACTCGCGGAAGGTGCGGCCGATCGCCATCGCCTCGCCGACGCTCTGCATGTAGGTCGAGAGGCGGCCCTCGGAGCCGGGGAACTTCTCGAAGGCAAAGCGCGGGATCTTGGTGACGACGTAGTCAATCGTCGGCTCGAAGGAGGCGGGCGTGGCGCGGGTGATGTCGTTGGGAATCTCCTCCAGCGCGTAGCCGACCGCCAGTTTCGCCGCCATCTTCGCGATCGGGAACCCGGTCGCCTTAGATGCCAGGGCCGAGGAGCGGGAGACGCGCGGGTTCATCTCGATGACGACGATCTCACCGTCGGCGGGGTTGACCGCGAACTGGACGTTGGAGCCGCCGGTCTCCACCCCGATCGCCCGGATCACCTTGATCGCCTGGTCGCGGAGGTCCTGGTAGAGCGGGTCGGGCAGCGTCTGCGCCGGCGCCACCGTGACCGAGTCGCCGGTGTGGACGCCCATCGGGTCGACGTTCTCGATCGAGCAGATGATCACGACGTTGTCGTTGCGGTCGCGCATCACCTCGAGCTCGAACTCGCCCCAGCCGATCACCGACTCCTCGACCAGGACCTGGTTGATCGGGCTGGCAGCGAGGCCATCGCTGACGACCTGGCGCAGCTCCGTCTCGGTGCGGCCGATGCCGCCGCCCTGGCCGCCCATCGTGAAGGCGGGCCGGACGATCGCCGGCAGGGTGATGTCCCCCTCGGCCAGGCGGGCCTCCATCTCCCCCACGCTTTCGACGGTGACCGACCAGGGGATGCGGATGCCGGCCTCGTTCATCGTCGTGCGGAACTTCTCGCGGTCCTCGGCCCGGCTGATCGACTCGGCGTTGGCGCCGATCAGCTCGACCCCGAACCGCTCCAGCGTCCCGTCCTCTTCCAGCGCCATCGCCAGGTTGAGCGCGGTCTGGCCGCCGAGGGTCGGCAGCAGCGCGTCGGGCCGCTCCTTCTCGATGATCTTCGCCACCGGGCCTGGCAACAGTGGCTCGATGTAGGTGGCGGTCGCGAACTCCGGGTCGGTCATGATCGTCGCCGGGTTCGAGTTGACGAGGACGACTTCGTAGCCCTCCTCGAGCAGAACCTTGCAGGCCTGCACGCCGGAGTAGTCGAACTCGGCCGCCTGCCCGATCACGATCGGGCCGGAGCCGATCAGGAGGATCTTCTGGATGTCCTCGCGTTTAGGCACTGCCTACCTCCCGCGCCCCTGCCAGGCGCTGCTCCAGGTTTTCACGGACGGATGGCCACTCGTCGTCGACGACGGAGAAGTAGGCCGAATCGCGGACGCCGGTGACCGGCATCAGCATGTGCTTGCGGAAGATCCCCTCGAACCTCGCCGGCAGCGCTTCCATCGCGCCGCGGCTGCGCTCGTTGCGGGCATCGGTCTTCAGCTCGACCCGCATGCAACCAAGCTCATCGAAGGCGAAGCCGAGCATCAGCAGCTTCGCCTCGACGTTGGCGCCGCTGCGCCAGGCCGAGGGCGTCAGCCAGGTCCAGCCGATCTCGACGCCGGCGTGGATCGGTCGCGGGGCTAGGTAAGAGGAGCTGCCGAGCGGCTCGCCGGCGGCGGTCAAGGTGGCAAAGGCGTGCTCGTCGCCCATCTTGCGGGCGAGCAGGCGGCCGTCGAACCATGTGTCGAAGCCCTCGTTGGTTTCGCTCACCCGGCGGTCCATCCACTGCCAGATCTCCGGATGGCCGGCGACCGAGCGGAGCGGCTCGCGGTGCTCCTCGACCAGCGGCTCGAGGCGGACGATGTTGCCCTCGAGCGGGACCTCCGGCGGCGGCCAGATCACGCGGCGAGCTCCAAGAAGCGGTCGAAGAGGTGCCTTGCGTCGCGCGGGCCGGGGCCGGCCTCCGGGTGGTACTGGACGGTGGCGCCGGCGACGTCGCGGAGGACGAGGCCCTCGACCGTGCGGTCATAGAGGTTCAGCTGCGAGAGCTCGGCGACGCCGAAGTCGGTGTCCCAGCGGACCGGATCGTCACCCTCGATCTTCGGCTCGCCGCCGGGGCCGACGACGGCGAAGCCGTGGTTCTGGGAGGTGATGTCGATCCGCCCCGTCTCCAGGTCCTTGACCGGGTGGTTGGCGCCGCGGTGGCCGAAGGGGAGCTTGTAGGTCTCCAGGCCGACAGCGCGGCAGAGCAGCTGGTGGCCGAGGCAGATCCCGAAAACCGGCTTTTGGCCGAGGACGCCGCGGACGGTGTCGACGACATAGTCGAGCGCCGCGGGGTCGCCGGGGCCGTTGGCGAGGAAGACCACGTCGGGGTCCTCAGCGAGGACCTCCTCCGGGCTGCTCGTGCAGGGCAGCAGCGTCAGCTGGCAGCCGTGCTCGCGCAGCTGGCGGACGATGCTGAGCTTGACCCCGGTGTCGATCCCGACCACGTGCGGGCCCTCGCCCTCGAAGCGGACCGGCTCGGTCGGAGTCACCTGGCGGGCGAAGTCGGCGCCGGCCATCGAGGGCTCGGCGTTGATCCGCTCGCGCGCCTCGGCTTCCGGCATCTCGGCCGGGAAGATGCCGCCGCGCATCGAGCCTTGGTCGCGCAGGTGGCGGACCAGCGCCCTGGTGTCGACGCCGCTGAGCGCCGGCACGCCACAGTCGCCGAGCCAGTCGAGCCAGCCGCCCTCGGCCGTGGCGACGTCTTCGCGGTTCTTGGCGTCGCGCATGACGACGCCGCGGGCGTGGACCCGGTCGGACTCCATCGCCGCCGCCGAGACGCCGTAGTTGCCGATCAGGGGGTAGGTGAAGACGATGATCTGCCCCGCATAGGAGGGGTCGGTGACGGACTCCTGATAGCCGGTCATCCCGGTGTTGAAGACGACCTCGCCGGTGACGGCACCATCGGCGCCACAGGCGAGCCCGTCGAGCCGGGTCCCGTCCTCGAGCAGCAGGTAGGCGCTCATGCCGCGACTCCGAGGCTGAAGCTGCGCAGGCGGTAGGCGACCTGGCCGGCGGCGACGGTCATCAGGACGCGGCCGGTGAGAGTCTCCCCCGCGCACCAGGAGTTGGCCGAGCGGCTCTCGTAGCCGTCCTCGCCGACAGTCCACTCGGCGCCGAGGTCGCAGAGGGCGACGTTGGCCTCCGAGCCGGGCGCGAGGGTCGGGCGCTCGAGGTCGAAGGGCGCGGCACCGCCCCCCAGCCGCTCAACCAACAGGGCTAGGTCGATCACCCCGGGCAGGACCAGCTCGGTGTGTAGGGCAGCGAAGGCGGTCTCGAGACCGGTCACCCCCATCGCCGCCTGCTCGAAGGGGACGTCCTTTTCCTCCGGCTGGTGCGGCGCGTGGTCGGTGGCGATGCACTCGATCGTGCCGTCGCGGAGGCCCTCGATCAGCGCCTGGCGGTCGCGCTCTTCGCGCAGCGGCGGGTTCATTCTGTGCCGGTGCGGGTCGAGGCTGCGGACTGCCTCGTCGGTGAGGCAGAGGTGGTGCGGGCTCGCCTCGGCGCTGATCTGGACGCCGGCGGCCTTGGCGGCGCGGACGACCTCGACCGACTCGGCGGCGGAGAGGTGCTGGACGTGGATGCAGGCGCGCTCGTACCCGGCCAGGGCGGCGTCGCGGGCGACCATCGTTGACTCCGAGACCGAGGGGACGCCAGCGAGCCCGAGCGCGGCCGAGACCGCCCCCTCGTGCATCGCCCCCTCCCTGGAGAGGGCAGGGTCCTCCTCGTGAAGGGCGATGTTGCCACCGCAGAGGTGCTGGTACTGGAGGGCGCGGCGCATGACCCCGGCGCTGGTGATCGGCAGGCCGTCATCGGTGAAGCCGATGGCGCCGGCTTCGCGCAGTTCGACCATCTCGGTCAGCTCCTCGCCCTTCATCCCCTTGGTCACCGTGGCGAGGAAGCCGACGGGGACCGAGGCGCTCGCCTGCGCCTGCTCGCGCAGGGCGGTGATGTCGGCCGCGGTCGAGACCGGAGGCTGGGTGTTGGCCATCGCCAGGATCCCGCAGTAGCCGCCGGCCGCGGCCGCGCGGGTCCCCGTCTCGACGTCCTCTTTGTGCTCGTGCCCAGGGGTGCGGAGGTGGACATGGGGATCGAAGAAGGCCGGGAAGGCGTGCAGGCCCTCGGCCTCGACCACCTCGGCGCCGTCGGCGTCGGCCTCGCCGGGGGAGGCGAGCTCGGCAATCCTGCCGTCGCGGACGACGACGTCGTGGACCGAGTCGATGCCCGCGACCGGGTCAAGGACGGTCGCCCGTCGCAGGATCAGGTGCGCGGCCTCGCCAGCGCGGACGTCGAGTGCGTCGATCAGGCTCATGCCGGGGTTCCGATCGGGGTCGGTTTGCTGCCTTCGCCCTCTCCGGCGGGGGTCTGTCCTTCGCTGCCGGCGAGGAGCTCGTAGAGGATCGCCATCCGCACGACCAGCCCGGCTGCGACCTGCTCGGTGATCAGCGACTGCGGCGAGTCGATCGCCTCGCCGGAGAGCTCTACCCCGCGGTTGACCGGGCCGGGGTGCATCAGCAGCTGGCGCGGGTTGAGGCGGCGCGTGTCGATCTGGAAGTTGGCGGCGTACTCGCGCAGCGAGGGGACGAAGCTCTCGCTCATCCGCTCCTTCTGCATCCGCAGCGCGTAGACGACCTCGGCCTCCTCGACCCCGTTGAGGCTGTAGGAGACCTCGCAGCCGAGCTCCTCGATCCCGCGTGGGATCAGGGTCGGCGGGCCACAGACGGTGACCTCGGCGCCCATCCGGTTGAAGGCGATCAGGTTGGAGCGGGCGACGCGGCTGTGGAGGACGTCGCCGACGATCCAGATCCGGACCCCCTCCAGGGAGCCGAGGCGGCGCCGCAGCGTGTAGACGTCGAGCAGGGCCTGGCTCGGGTGCTCGTGCTTGCCGTCGCCGGCGTTGACGACGGCGGCCGCGGTCCAGCCGGCGACCATCTGCGCGGCACCCGCGTAGGGGTGGCGGATCACGATCGCCGCCGGGTCGTAGGCGGAGAGGGTCGCGATCGTGTCCTTCAGCGACTCGCCCTTGTCCACCGAGCTGCCCGCCGCCTTGACCGAAACCAGATCGGCTGAAAGCCGCTTCGCCGCCAGGTCGAAGGAGCTCGAGGTGCGGGTGCTCGACTCGTAGAAGAGCGAAACGACGGTGCGGCCGCGCAGCGTCGGCACCTTTTTGATGTCGCGGCGTCCGACCTCGGCGAAGCTCTCGGCGCGGTCGAGGATCGCCTCGATTTCCTCGCGCGAGAGTTGCTCAATTGAGAGCAAGTGCTTCAATTTTTCACCTCCACGGGGCTGGGCTCGGAGATCGTTACCTCGTCTGTTCCGTCCGTCTCCTCGAGGCGGACGTTGACCCGCTCCTCGCGGGCGGTCGGCAGGTTCTTGCCGACGTAGTCGGGGCGGAAGGGAAGCTCGCGGTGGCCGCGGTCGCAGAGGACCGCGAGCTGGACCCGCTGCGGGCGGCCGTAGTCGAAGAGGGCCTCGATCGCGGCGCGGACGGTGCGACCGGTGTAGAGCACGTCGTCGACCAGGATCACGGTGCGGTCGCTGAGGTCGAAGTCGATGTGGGAGGAGTGGACGACCGGCTGCGCCTCGGGCGCCTTGGCGCCGACGTCGTCGCGGTAGAAGGAGATGTCGAGGTCGCCGATCGGCAGCTCGGAGCCGGTCAGCTCGCCGAGGAAGACGTGGAGGCGGCGGGCCAGGACGGCGCCGCGGGTGTGGATGCCGACGACCGCGAGACGATCGGAATCGGGGTTCTTCTCGGCAATCTCGTGGGCGATCCGCCGCAGCGTTCGCCTCAGATCGTCGTGCTCCAGCACGACCTTCTCGTTCACTTCGGTTGCTTCCTTCCTGGCCTCGCGGGACCTGGTTAAAGGACGCGCCCAGCGTAGCAGCGCGTGTTGACGCTTTGCTAGCCCTCGACCTCCTGATCTTGCCGCACCTCGCGGGCTCCGTTCGGAACCAGGCGCGGCTCGCCCCGCTCCGGGAAAGGCAGCTCGATCTGGTCGAAGTCTTTGGGGGCTACCACCGGCTCGAAGACCGCTTTTGCCTCCTCGATCACCTTGCCGACGTGGTAGCGGGAGGAGATGTGGACGAGCGCGAGTAGCTTCACGTGGGCCTCGGCGGCGACGGCAGCAGCCTGACCGAGGGTCGAGTGGCCGGTTTCGGCGCCGCGCTGGGCCTCTTCCTCGGCAAAGGAGGCGTCGTGGATCAGCAGGTCGGCGTCGGCTGCGGCGGAGACGGTGGCGGGACTCGGGGCGGTGTCGCCGGTGATGACGATCGTGCGGCCTTGGCGGCTCGGTCCCATCACCTGGTCCGGCGTCACCGCCCCGGCGTCGCCCTCGACGGTCTCTCCTCGCTGAAGCGCCGCGTAAGCGGGCCCTTCGGGAACGCCAGCCGCGGCGGCAGCGGCGGGATCGAAGCGCCCAGGCCGCTCGGCCTCGACGAGGGCGTAGCCATTGGCGCGGGAGCCGTGTTTGGCTTCGAATGGCCGCACCTCGTATTCGTCGTGCTCGACGGTTTCGCCAGGAGCCAGCTCGATCAGGTCGAGCGTGTACTTGAGGCGGCCGAGGAAGGGCGAGAAAACCTGAAAGAGGTCGGTCAGGCCAGGCGGCCCGTAGACCTTCAGCGGCACCCGCCGGTCGGTGAGGTCATAGGTCTTCAGCAACCCCGGCAGTCCCAAGACGTGGTCGGCATGGAAGTGAGTGAGGAAGATCGCGTCGGCCTGCACCAGCCCCAGCGACCGCTGCATCTGCCGCTGCGTCCCTTCCCCGCAGTCGAACAGCAACCGCTCTCCCCCACGCGCCACCAACACGCTCGCCGTAGAGCGCCGCGCCGAGGGCACGGAGCCGCCGGTGCCAAGAAAAGTAACCGCCAAATCCATCGGCGGCGAGCCTACGTCAGTTACGGGTTAATCTGCCGAGTGAGCGCCCGTAGCTCAGCTGGATAGAGCGCTTCCCTCCGGAGGAAGAGGCCACAGGTTCGAATCCTGTCGGGCGCGTCTTAGTTCTCGGCGGCCTTGAACCGGGCTAGCCATTCGTCGCGGTCGAACTCTGCCGGGTCGGTTTCGGCGAGAAAGCGTTCGAGGACGGCGATGAAGCGGCCTGGGCGCTCTTGCTGGGGGATGTGGCCGGTGTCCTCGAAGATCTCTAGATGACTGCCGGCGAGGGCGGCGTGGGCCTCGCGGCCGTGGTCGACCGGGATGATCGGGTCGTTCTCGCCCCAGACGATGAGGACCGGCAGGGCGTCGGCTAGGTAGAGCTTGTCGAGGGCGGCGACACGCTGGCCCTCCATGCCGACGACCGAGCGCAGGGTGGCGACGAAGGCCTTGCGGCGCTCAGGGTCGGTCAAGGTCGCGTAGCCGCGGGTGACTTCGGCGACGTCAGCGTTGGGACGGAGGCCGACGAGGCCGAGCCCGCGGCCGACGATGGAGCCGATGCGGGTGCCGACGCCGGCGGTCGCCGAGATGAAGAGCTCGGCGCCAGGCAGGGCGGCCGCCCGCAGGATCGGGCTGACGTCCGGGCCGAGGCCGCCGCTGGAGACGAGGACCAGGCGCTCGACCATCTCCGGGAACTGGTAGGTGAACTGCATCGCGACACCGCCGCCGAGCGAGTGGCCGACCAGGGTCGCCCGCTCATGGCCGAGGGTCAGCATCAGGTCGCGGAGGACGCTTGCCAGGGCGCCGACCGAGTAATCGCCGCCGCCCGGCGCCGAGGAGCCGTGGCCCGGGAAGTCTGGGGCGATCACGGTGTGGTTGATCGCCAGCGGCTCGATCACCGCTTCCCAGTTGGCGCAGGTCCCGGCCATGCCGTGGATCAGCAGCAGAACCGGGCCCGACCCGGCTTCGATGAAGTTCATCGGCTGCCCGTGAACCTCGACCGCTCGCGGCTTCGGCGCGGCCCTGTTCAGTCGCGTCACTTTGCCTGCCATGGAGGGAACGTACCCACGAAGGCGGTCGAGGTATCGCAGCGCGGCGAATCCGCGCCTGATTCCAATACTGTCGCGCTGTGGCAGACGCCCCCCAAGGACCCGCCGACGCCGGCCGGCCCCCGCGCGGAGCCCTGATCGTGATCGCGATCGGGCTCGTCGCCTGCGTCGTCGCCGCGCTCGCCAGCACCGGCAAGGGCGAGGGCGAAGCGGCGAATCTGGAATGGGTGCAGAGCGCCGAAGGCGCCGACTCCAAAGCGGTCCCCGTGCCGGGCGGGCAGGGGACGATGCAACTGGCCGACACCAATATCCGTGCCACCGGCACCAACGTCAGCGGCTACTCGCTTTACATCGTCGGCTCCTCGTTGACCGTCTCCGCCGGATCGCCGGTCGGCGGCGGCCGCGTCCTCTGCCGGATCAAAGCCCCGAAAGGCGCCGAAGTCGCCCAGAGCGGCGGCGACCTTCGCGCCACCTACCCGCGCTCCTCCGAAGACGGCATCTACAGCCAGGAAGTGCCGGAAACGGTGCTAATGGACTTCAGCTCCCACGGCGGCGAACTCGCCTCGCTGGAAGTGCCGGACAGGCCGCGGCGCTTCACCACGGAAAAGGGCGTCAAGGTCGAATGGCCGGAGTTCGTGATCGGCGAAGAGCGGATCAAGTACTTCATCGCTGGCAAGCCGAAGAAAGACCTTGTCCTCCCCTTCTTCACCGTCTGGCGGACGACCGACGTCCCCTCAGCGCAGATCGGCTGCACGCTTGAAACGAGCGCCGGCAAGGCGACGACGACGACCGAGGCGGCGCTACCCGACCGCTCGCCGCCGATCGACGAAGAGGCCGAAGAACTGAAAGCCGAAGAACGCGAAGAAGCCGAAGAGGAAAAGGAAGCCGAAGCAGACGACGAGGGCTAGCGCCCTTAGACGTCCAGGGTCTCCTGTGGCGCCACCAGCAGCTCCGGCCCTTCGGCCATCCCTTTGCCGACTTTGTTCAGCGCCGGGTTGGCGGGAGCGCTCGACATCCGCCGCGCCTCGAGCGGACCGCACATCTCGACCGCGTCCTCGGCGCTCAGCTTCGGGTCGAGCCAGGCTGCCTCCGCCTCTGGGCTCGGGAGGATCGCCGGCATCCGGTTGTGGACGGGCGCGACCACCTCGTTCGGAGTCGTCGTCACCAGGGTGCAGGTGTAGAGGTAGCCGTCGTCGTAGCCGCGGTCCTCGGGGTCGGCCCACTCCTTGCGAGTGCAGAGGCCGGCGAAGGCGAAGGGCTCGCCGCCGTCGACCTGGAAATGCCAGGGCTGGCGCGGTTGCTTCGGGTCCTCGGCCTTCATCCACTCGTAGAAGCCGTCGGCGACGATTAGGCAGCGGTGCCGGTACTTGCCGAGCAGCGGCCCGTAGGCACGGCTTTTCATCAGGTTCTCTTTTTTTGCGTTGATCATCCGGTAGCCGACTTTGAGGTCCTTCGCCCAGACCGGGACGAGGCCCCAGCGCATCAGCCGCGCCTCGCGCTCGCCTTGTTCGGCCTCCTCGGGCTCAGGCGAGGCGCGGACGACGAGCACCTCCTGCGTGGGGGCGACGTTGAAGCGGCCCATGCCAGGCGCCTCTTTCGCTTTCTCGCTGCGTTCGAGCGCTTTCTCGAGCTCGACCTGGAAGCGGTCCGCGACCTTCTTCGTGTCCTTGGTGGTGACCGTGAAGCGCCCGCACATGGGCTGCAGACTAGCCGGGCTCCCGGGTGGGCTCAGGTCGGAGCGATGAGATCCAGGCCCGGGAAATACGTCCGGTAACGCGCCGCATCACGGGTGAGCAGGCGGAGATCCGCAACCGCGGCATGGGCGCCGATGAAGAAGTCCGGTAGCGGGGAGCGCCGGTGGCCGCCCCGGCGGCGATAGCCGAGATACGCCTTTCCGGCGAGAAAGGCCGCCGACCACGGTAGGTGCTCGCGAATGAACACCTCTTCGGGCAGCTCGTGGTCGAGGAGCTCTTTGCGCGAGTACCGCTGCGAGACCTCGGCGTAGATGACCCCGTTGATGAACAGCGGCCCCTCCGAGGCGAGCCGCGCCAGAGCCTCCTCCGACCACCCTGCCCAGACCGGGTCGCCGGAGAGAACGTCGATCAGGACGTTCGAGTCAACGAGAGTGCCCTTCATCCTCTTCCAAGTGGCCGGTGCCCCAATCCTCTCCCCGGGTCAGGCGCATGATCTCCTCGGTGCTTAGGGGGATATCGCCGCCGCTCGCCCTGCGGAGGTGATCGACGATCTCCTTACCGCGATCGCGGTCACCCTCCAACTTGCGGACCTTTACTTGGCCCTCGTCGGCGACGAACTCGACCTCGGTCCCGGGCAGAAGCCCAAACTGGTCCCGAATTCCCTTGGGAATCGTTACCTGCCCTTTGCTGGTGATTCTCATGGAGTAAGAGTATTACAAGTCTTACTCTTACTTCCTACTTAGGCCACGAGCGGGCGGAGCTCGGCGTGGTCGCGGTACCAGTCCAGGGTCCGGATCAGGCCGTCGCGGAGCTCGACCTCCGGGCGCCAGCCAGTCATCTCCCGCAGCTTGGTCGAGTCGACAAACTGGCGGTCGATCTCGCCGTCAGGGTTGCCGGTGCCGAGGAATTCCGGCTGCAGGTCGGTTCCCGAGACCTCGACGATCGTCCTCAGGACCTCGGCGACCGAGAACGGGCGCTCGCCGCCGGCGTTGAAGGCCTCCCCCGCTCCCGGGCCGCCGGCGCCGACCGCGCTCTCGACCGCCAAGTAAGCGGAGACGGCGTCGGCAACGTAGAGGAAGTCCCGCTCGGGGCTGCCGTCGGAGCGGATTTGGGGCCGGCGGCCGTCGAGCACGGCGGCGATCGCCTCCGGGATCAGGCGCGAGAAGTTGGGGTCGCCGCCGCCGTAGATGTTGGCGAAGCGGGTTACCGCCACCGGCAGGTCGTAGGCGGGGCGATAGCTGAGCGCGATCGCGTCCGCCGCCGCCTTGCTCGCCTCGTATGGGGAGGCCGGCTGCAGCCGCATCTCCTCCCGGTAAGGCAGCTCCTCGCTCGGCCCGTAGGCCTTGTCGGAGGAGGCGACGATGACCGCCGGAACGTCGGCGCGGCGGCAGGCCTCGAGCAGCCCCCAGGTGCCGCGGACGTTGATTTCGAAGGTTTGGGTCGGGTCGGCCATCGCCGGTCCGACGAGGGTCTGGGCGGCGAGGTGGAAGACGACGTCGAACTCGCCGGCCCCGATTGCGGCCTCGACCGCGGCGACGTCGCGAAGGTCCACTTCGAGCAGCTCGACTTCTGAGGCGATCCCCTGCAGCACCAGCCCCGAGCGCGGAGGCGGCGCCAGGTCGAGGACGCTGACTGCGTCGCCGCGTTCGAGCAGCGCCCGGACCAGATTCGAGGCGACGAAGCCATGGCCGCCGGTGACGAGCGAGCGCTTCACGAGGCGTCCACCGAGGCGGCGTCCCAGATCCGCCACGGCGCCCGGCCGGCGCTCCAGAGGTCGTTGAGGACGACCGCGTCCTTGTAGGTGTCCATGCAGTCCCAGAAACCCTCGTGGCGGTAGGCGCGCAGCTGCCCTTCGGCCGCCAGCCGCTCCAGCGGCTCCCGCTCCAGCACGCTCTCCGGATCGAGGTAATCGAGCGCCTCCGGCTCGAAGCAGAGGAAGCCGCCGTTGATCCAGTGCTCGCTGCGGGGCTTCTCGACGAAGCCGGCGACTTCGTCCCCGTCCAGCTCCGCCACTCCCCATTGCAGGTTCGGCCGCACGACGGTGACGGTGGCATGAGCGCCGTGGCCCGCGTGGAAATCAAGCAGCGCCTCGAGGTCGACGTCGGCGACGCCGTCGGCGTAGGTGACGCAGAAGGTTCCTCCTGCGAGCCGCTCCGCAAGGGCCTCGACCCGCCCGCCGGTCGGAGTGTCGAGGCCGGTATCCACACACTCCACCTGCACTCCCTCCGGCCAGCGCTCACCCGCCGCGAACTCCTTGACGGCTTCGCCCATGTATCCGGTCGCAAGCAGGAAGCGGTCAAACCCCTGGGCGGCGTAGATCTGCACCACGTGCCAGAGGATCGGCCGGCCGCCGATCTCGACCAGCGCCTTCGGCACCGACTCGGTCCGCTCGCGCAGCCGCGTGCCGCGGCCGCCGCAGAGGATCACGACCGGTGGCTTCATCGTTTCCGACATCTGGGGGGTTATAGCCCCCCGAAGTTCGGAAGGGGCCTCAGCCGCCCGCCACCGCCGGCAGGATGGTTACCTCGTCGCCGTCGTTTATGGACGTCTCCAATCCCTGTTGGAAGCGGATGTCCTCGCCGCTGACGTAGACGTTGACGAAGCGGCGCAGGTCGCCGTCTTGGGTGATCCTGTCCTTGAGGCCGTTGTGGGCGTCGAAGACGGCGTCGAGCACCTCGCCGACGGTGTTGCCCTCCACCTCGAGCGCTGCCTCGCCGCCGGTCGCGGCGCGCAGCTGGGTCGGGATCTTCACGGTGACTGACATCTAGACGGCTACCTCCTGCGGGAACTCGGCCTCGAAGCTCTCGAGGGCGGGGTCGATCTCGTGCATCTGGAACGTATCGCGGGTCGCGTCCAGCGTCTTCAGGCCCTCGCCGGTGATGTAGACGACCACGCGCTCGCCATCGGCGAGCTCGCCGCGTTCGGCCAGCTTGCGGAGGACGCCGACGGTGACCCCGCCGGCGGTCTCGGTGAAGATCCCGGTCGTCTCCGCCAGCAGCTTGATCCCCTCGCGGATCTCCTGGTCGGTGACCGAGTCGACGCCGCCGCCGGTGCGACGCGCCTGCTCGACCGCGTAGGGCCCGTCGGCGGGATCGCCGATCGCGAGGCTTTTGGCGATCGTCTCCGGCCGCTGTGGCTTGCAGACTTCCCAGCCTTCGGCAAACGCCGTCGCGACCGGGCTGCATCCCTCCGCCTGGGCGCCGTTAAAGACCGGCTGGACGCCCTCGACGAGGCCGATGTCCAGCCACTCCTGGAAGCCGCGCCCGAGCTTGGTGAAGAGCGAACCCGAGGCGATCGGGCTGACCACCCGGTCGGGCAGCTTCCAGCCGAGCTGCTCGACGGTCTCGTAGGCGAGCGTCTTCGAGCCCTCGGCGTAGTAGGGCCGCAGGTTGACGTTGACGAAGGCCCACGGGTGCGTCTCGGCGAGCTGGGTGCAGAGGCGGTTGACGTCGTCGTAGTTGCCGCGGACGCCGACCAGATTGGTCCCGTAGACACCGGTAGCGAGCAGCTTCTGCTCCTCGAGGTTGGCGGGGACGAAGACGTATGAGTCAAGCCCTGCTGCGGCGGCATGGGCGGCGACGGCATTGGCGAGGTTGCCGGTCGAAGCGCAGGCGACGGTCTCGAAGCCGAGCTCCTTCGCTTTCGCCACCGCGACGGCGACGACCCGGTCCTTGAAGGAGTGGGTCGGGTTGGCGGCGTCGTTCTTGATCCAGATCTCGGCGCCGACCCCGAGCCGCTCGGCCAGGCGATCGGCCTTCAGCAGCGGCGTGAAGCCGGGCTCCAGCGGGTCGCTCGCCCTCCCCTCGAAGGGGAGGAAGTCGCGGTAGCGCCAGATCCCCTGCGACCCAGCCTGGATCCGCCGCTTCACCTCGGCGGCGTCGAGCCCGCTGAAGTCGTAGGCGACCTCCAGCGGTCCGAAGCAGTTTTCGCACACGTAGCTTGCGTCCAGCTCGTAGCTGGTTCCGCACTCCTTGCACTTCAAGCTCTCTACTGACATCCGATCCTCGTTTCCACTTACGTAAAAACCTCGCCATTTGTGGGGCGAGGTCCGGATCGGACATCCCCCACATCTTTCAGGTCCCGATCTTCAGGAGACCTGCTGGATTTGGCACCTGTCTCGACCTTGCGGTCGCGATGGTTGCCGGGGCTTCAATGGGCCAGTCCCTCCACCCCTCTAGATGTGGCGCTTATGTGGGCGAAACCATACCAAGTGGCTACCTGGCTTTCCAGCGCCTGCAAGGTGGCTAACCTAGGCACGCGATGAGCCCGCTGCAGCAAGAGACGATCGGACTAAATGATGCCGAACCTTCCGAAACCGAGGCTGCCTCGGCCTCGCGGCCGTCGCGGCGAGCTCGTCTCTCAGCCGGCGGCGCCTGAGCCCCAGCAGCCAAACGTCGAGCAGATCGACTCCGACGGCCTGCGTTGGGTCAACATCGAGTGGCCGGGCTCGCTGGAGCGGACGTGGCTGGAGGAGCACTTCGATTTCCACGCGCTTGACCTCGAGGACGTCCTCTCCCGCAACCAGCGGCCGAAGATCGACGTCTACGACGACTACCTCTTCATCGTTCTCCACCTCCCCGTCTTCGACCCCCAGGCGGGCCGGCTCGGCACCGGCGAGCTCGACGTCTTCGTCGGCCCCGATTACGTGGTCACGATCCCGAACCTGCCTCTGCAGCCGGTCGAGTACCTGTTCGAGCGCTGCCGGGCGAAAGAGGAGCTGCGCGAACAGCTCTTCTCCCGCGGCTCCGGCTACCTGCTCTACCGGCTAGTAGATGACTCCTTTGATTACTGCTTCCCGATGCTGCGCAAGATCGGCAACAAGCTCGACGCGCTCGAGGACCAGATCTTCGAAGAGCGGGCCGAGGAAGTCGTCCGCGACATCTCCAACGTCAAGCAGGAGATCATCAACTTCCGCAAAGTGATCCGGCCGCAGCGCCCGGTCCTGCGCGAACTGGAGAGGGTGAAGCAGCGCTACCTCGCCTCCGACCTCGACCTCGAGATCTACTTCGACGACATCGTCGATGCCCACGAGCGGATCTGGGACATGCTCGAAAACTACAAGGAGGTCGCCGAGGCGCTGGAGGAGACCAACGAGTCGGTGATCTCCCACCGCCTCAACGACATCCTCCGGGTGCTGACCGCAATCAGCGTCGTGATCCTGCCGCTGACGCTGATCGCCAGCGTGATGGGGATGAACACCTGGGTCCCGAGCGAAGGCCACGAGGCGGGTTTCTTCACCGTGCTGGGGATCATGGCCGTCGTCCTCGTCGGCATGGTCGCCTACTTCCGCCGCCGCAAGTGGCTTTAGAGGCGCCTGCGGCAAACCCCTTCGGCTAGGCGCCGGCTTCCATAGGATGGAGCGCCCGTGGCAAATTTCCGCATCTGGGCGCCCTGGCGCCTCGCTTACGTGAAGGACGCGTCCAAGGACATCGAGGAGGAGTGCATCTTCTGCGCCAAGCCGGCGGCGGACGATGACGAGGCGAACCTGATCGTCCACCGCGGTGAGCGCTGTTTTCTCATCCTCAACCTCTTCCCGTACACGAACGGGCACCTGATGGTGGCTCCTTACGACCACGTCGGGCGGCTGCAGGAGATCCCCGGCGAGACTCTGGCGGAGATGATGGCGCTGGCGCAGCGGGCGATGGACCGGCTCGAGCGGGTCTACCAGCCGCACGGCTACAACGTCGGCTTCAACCAGGGCCGGGTCGCCGGCGCCGGCGTCGAGCACCACATCCACATGCACGTCGTCCCCCGCTGGGCAGGCGACAACAACTTCATGCCGGTGATCGCCGATACGAAAGTGATGCCGCAGTCGATCGAGCAGAGCTACGAGGCTCTGAAAGGAGCGTTTTGAACGACCAGTCCCCCCTCGCCCCGCCTGGGATTTTCAAGGCGTATGACATCCGCGGCCTCTACGGCGAGGAGATGGACGAGACGACCGCGACCGCGATCGGCCGCGCCTTCGCCCGGGTACTGGGACGGCTGCGCGGCAAGGCGCCGGGCGAGCTGACCGTCGGTCTCGGCCGCGACATGCGGCTGACCGCCCCGGCGATGGCGGGCGCGGTCCGCGAAGGGCTGATCGCCGAGGGCACGACGGTGATCGACGCCGGGGAGGTCGCGACCGAGATGCTCTACCACCTGGTCGGCTCGCGCGAGCTCGACGGCGGCGCCATGGTCACCGCCTCCCACAACCCGAAGGCATATACCGGCGTGAAGCTGGTGCGCGAGGGCGCCCTCCCCCTCTCCGGCGACGCCGGGATCGGCGACGTCAAAGCCGAGATCGAAGCCGGGCTCGGTGAGGCTCCCGGCGGCGGATCGAGCGAGGGGGCTGACATCTGGGGCGAGTTCCAGGCTCACGCCCTCTCCTTCATCGACCCCGCCAACGTGAAGCCGATGAAGGTCGTCGTCGACGGCGGCAACGGGATGGGCGGCCCAATGGTCGGCCCGATCCTCGAGCGGCTGCCGCTGGAGCTGGAGGAGATGTATTTCGTCCCGAACGGCGAGTTCCCCGACCACGAGCCGAACCCGCTGCTGGAGGAGAACCGGCGGATGATCATCGACCGGGTTCAGCAGAGCGGCGCCGAGCTCGGGATCGCCTGGGACGGCGACGCCGACCGCTGCTTTTTCATCGACGGCAACGGCAGCTTCTGCGACGGCGACTTTATCTGCGCCCTGCTGGCCCGCTCAGTTCTGCAGAAGAACCCGGGCGCGACGATTCTCTACGACCCCCGCTCGAGCCGGGCGGTGCCGGACCTGGTCGCCGCCGAGGGCGGCCGCTCGGACCTCTCCCGCGTCGGCCACGCCTTCTTCAAGGCGCGGATGCGCGAGGAGGAAGCGGCATTCGGCGGCGAGGTCTCCGGCCACTACTACTTTCGCGACTTCTGGAATGCCGACTCGGGGACGATCCCGGCGCTGCTGGTGCTGGAGCTGCTCTCGCTCGACGGCCGCACGCTGGCCGAGCTGATGGAGGAGTTCCGCTCGCGCTACTTCATCTCCGGCGAGATCAACTCCGAGGTCGCCGACGCGCAGGCGAAGATGGCCGAGATCGAGGAGCGCTACTCCGAGGGCGCAAAAGTGACCCACCTCGACGGCGTCTCGATCGACTTCGAGGACTGGCACTTCAACGTCCGTCCCTCCAACACCGAGCCGCTGCTGCGACTGAACCTGGAGTCGCTGGTCTCGCGGGAGGACATGGAACGCCGCCGCGACGAGGTCCTCGGCCTGATCCGAGCGTGACTGCGACGCCGGAGCAAGCGCTCGAGCAGGCGGCGCTCGCCGGCATCCACCGCTTCGCGATCCCGACCCCGTTCGCGGTCGGGCGGGTCAACTGCTACCTGATCGAGGACGAGCCGCTGACGCTGGTCGACACCGGGCCGAACTCGGGCAAGGCGCTCGACGAGCTGACGGCGAAGCTGGCCGAACGCGGCCATGCCCTCGCCGATCTCGAGCAGATCGTCGTCACCCATCAGCACATCGACCACCTCGGTCTGGTCGAGATCCTGGTCGAGCACTCCGGGGCCGAGGTGGCGGCGCTGGGCGCGGCGGCGCGGCGGCTGGCGGCCTTCGAGGAGGACGCCGAGCTCGAAGACCAGTTCGCGGTCGAGGTGATGCTGCGCAACGGCATCCCCGAGGACGTGACCGTCGCCCTGCGCAGCGTCTCCCGCAGCTTCCGCAGCTGGGGCTCGCACGTGACGGTGACGAAGCCGCTGGAGGACGGCGGCGTCCTCGAGCTCGGCGAGCGGCGGCTGGAGGTTCTCCACCGTCCCGGCCACAGCCCGTCGGACACGATCTTCTGGGACGCCGAGCGGCGGATCCTGATCGCCGCCGACCACCTCCTCCCCAACATCTCCTCAAACCCGCTGCTGGCCCGCCCGCTCGACGGCTCCTCCGAGCGTCCGCAGGCGCTCGCCACCTACATCGAGTCGCTGAAGAAGACGAGGGAGATGCCGGCCGAGATCGTCCTCCCCGGCCATGGCGAGCCGATCACCGACCACGTGGCGCTGATCGACTCCCGCTTCGCCGGTAGCGAGCGCCGCAAGGAGAAGATCTACCGGCTGATCGCCGAGCGCCCCCGCACTGGCTACGAGCTGGCGCAGGCACTCTGGGGCAACGTCGCCGTCACCCAGGCCTACCTCACCCTTTCCGAGGTGATCGGCCACACCGACCTGTTAGTCAATGGGGGGCGGGTGCGGGAAGTCGATGACGGCGCCGTGATCCGCTACGAGGCGACCTGATGTCGACTTTGTTCGGGATGGCCGAACAAACTCGACACGCCTAGAGCTCGCCGCCGAGCCAGCGGCCGAGGGCCGCCGCCGCCAGGCCGAAGGCGACGCTGAGGACGATGTTGAGGATTGCGATTCGGCGTTTTCCCGCCTTGTCGATCCGCTGCGTCTCCACCATCCAGGTTGAGAAGGTCGTATAGGCGCCGAGTAGCCCAACGCCGAAGAGGAGCCGCGCGTCTCCGTCCACCGAGGCTCCCGCCAGCAACCCGAGCAGGAAGGCGCCGCTGACGTTGACCGCCATCGTGCCGAGCGGCAGGTGTGGGTGCAGGCGGTCGGCAACCAGCAGCGTCAACCCGAAACGGGCGAGCGCCCCTAGGCCACCGAGCAAGGCGACGCCGACCCAGACCAACACGCTCATACCGCTCCCACCCTGCGTGCTACGACGGTGGCCGCCTGCGCCCCCGCCAGGCCTGCCACGAGGCTGAGGCCGAGATAGGCCGCCGCCAATCCAACCCGACCCGCGTCGATCATCTCGATTACCTCCAGCTGCACGGTCGAGAAGGTGGTGAGGGCGCCACAGAACCCGGTGGTCAGCAGCGGCCGCCGGTAGCTGGTGTGCGGGAGGACCGTGAACCAGTACCCGAGCAGCGCCGCGCCGGCGACGTTGACCAGCAGGGTCGCCCACGGCCAACCCGGCCCACCGGCAGGCAGCGCTTCCGCCAGCCCCGCCCGCAGCAGCGCCCCCAGCGCCCCGCCGATGAAGATCGCGCCCAGCTCGCGTCGGTCGACCATCGGCGGCAGCGTAGTCGCAGGCTGGGCGGCATTAGGGTGATGCCTGCGTGACCGCCCAGCTCCGCTCCCTCCGCCGCCGCAAGCCGCACAAGAAGCGGATGCTGCTGATCGTCAACCCTTACGCGACGACGGTCTCCGATCGGCTGAAAAACCTCGTGATCTACGCGCTGCAGGGGCGGTTCGACGTCGAAGCGGTCTCGACCCAGGCGCAGAACCACGCGACGGAGATCGGGCGCGAGGCGCGGGACGGCGGCTACGACGTCGTCGTCGCCTTCGGTGGCGACGGGACGCTGAACGAGGTCGCCAACGGGCTGGCGGGGTCCGACCTGCCGGTGGCGGTCCTGCCGGGCGGCTCGACCAACGTCGTCGCCCGGACCCTGGGGATGCCGAACGACGTCGTCGACGCCACCGAGCACCTGCTGACGCTCGCTGACGACTGGCAGCCGCGCAAGATCGACCTCGGGACGGTCGACGACCGCTACTTCGTCTTCTCCTGCGGGGTCGGCATCGACGCCAGCGTCGTCAAGCGGGTCGACCGCAACCCCACTCTGAAGGGGAACGCCGGGCCCTACTACTACAGCTGGGCGGGTGTCTCCAGCTTCTACCGCAAGTACCTCCTCAACCCGGTTCGGGTGCGGACGACGGTTGATGGTGCCGAGCCGGTCGAGGGGATCACCACGATCGTCCAGAACTCCGACCCCTTCACCTACTTCACGACCCACCCGATCCGTGTCTGCGAGGGGATCGCGATCGACGACGGCACCCTCTCGATCGCGGTCCTGAAGCGGGCGGCACAGCGGGACATGCCGACCCTGATCACCCGCCTCTTCAGCGCGACGAAACCCGCTGCCCGCCACAAGCAGGTCACCCACTTCGACGACGTCACCCACGCGGTCGTGGAGACGGCCTCGACCGGCAAGGACGGCAGGCCGCGTCCGTTCCCGCTCCAGGTCGACGGCGACTACATCGGCGAGCGGGACAGAATCGAGCTGCGGGTAGTCCCCGGCGCGCTGACGGTCGTCGCCTGAGCGCCGCTCAGAGACGGACCAGGCTGCGCGCCTCGATCCCGCGGGTGACGCCGCGGAAGTCGATCACGCGCGGCGCCGCAGCGACCACTTCGGTGTAATCGATCCCCGGATGGGCAGTGACGATCGTGGCGAGGTCGGCATCGCCGAGACCCTCCTCGAGGTCAACCGACTCGAGCCCGAACTCAGAAAGGGTCGGGACGTGCGGGTCGTGGTAGGCGACCTCGGCACCGAGCTCGACCAGCCGGCGGATGATCTTCAGCGCCGGCGACTCCCGGATGTCCCCCACGCCTGCCTTGTAGCTGACGCCGAGGATGAGGATGCGGGAACCGTTGACCGCCTTGGCGTCCTCGTTCAGCGCCCGCTCGATTCGTTCCACGCAGAAGTCGGGCTGAGTCTGGTTGATTTTTCCGGCGAGCTCGACGAACTCGGGGTAGAAGTCGTGCTCGCGCGCCTTGAAGGCGAGGTAGAACGGGTCAACCGGAAGGCAGTGGCCGCCCATACCGGGGCCCGGCTCGAATCGCATGAAGCCGAAAGGCTTGGTGGAGGCGGCGTCGATTACCTCCCAGACGTCGATCTTGAGCCGGTCGCAGAGCCGCGCCAGCTCGTTGACCAAGGCGATGTTGACCGAGCGGAAGATGTTCTCGAGCAGCTTCGAGAGCTCGGCCGCCTCGGGACTGCTGAGGACGACGACCTCCTCGCAGACGCGCGAGTAGAGGTCGCGGGCACGCTCGGCGCACTCCGGCGTCAGCCCCCCGACCAGCTTCGGCGTCGTCTTCACGGTGTAGTCGGTGCGGCCGGGATCGATCCGCTCCGGCGAGAAGGCGAGGTGGAAATCGCGACCCGCCGCGAGGCCGGACTCCTCGAGGATCGGCAGCAGGCGCTCGCGGGTGGTCCCAGGGTAGGTGGTCGACTCGAGCACGACCAGCTGGCCGGGGCGCAGGACCCGGGAGAGGGCGGTGGCGGAGTCGAGCAGGTAGGTCAGATCGGGCTCGCGTGAGCCGGTCAGCGGGGTCGGCACGCAGATGACAACCGCCTCGCAGACGGCGAGCTCCGCCGGGTCCGACGTCGCGTGCATCAGCTCCGCAAGCGCGGCCAGGGTCTCGTCGGAGACGTCCTCGACGTGACTGCGGCCGTCGCGGATTCCCTCGACCTTGCGTCGGTCCGAGTCGAGGCCGACGACCGCCTGGCCCGCTTCGGCGAAGGCGACGGCGAGGGGCAGCCCGACGTAGCCGAGCCCGACGATGCCGATCTTGTTCTGGGCCATGCCTGGATAACGCCGACCGCCGCCCCGGACTTCCGCCGCCGCAGGGTTAGGATCTGCGCGATGCGACTACAGGCCTCTGATCTCGCGCCCGGACTGCTGCTCGGCCCGGACGTGAAGATCGGCGAGGGGGTCCTGCTCGGCGGCCACGTGGTGATCCATGCCGGGGTCGATATCGCCGACGGGGCCCGAATCGGCGACCACGCCCAGCTCCGCGACCGCGCCCGGATCGGGGCCGGGACGACGATCGGCAGCTACAGCTGCGTCGACCCCGACGTCGCCGTGGGGGCCCGGGTCAGCGTGCAGACCCGCTGCTACATCACCGCCGGCACGGTGGTCGAGGACGACGTCTTCGTCGGTCCCGGCGTCACCTTGACCAACGACAACACGATGAACCGCCACGGGCCCGAGAAGGAGTTCGAAGGTCCGGTTCTGCGCCGCGCCTGCCGGGTCGGCGGCGGCTCGACGATCTGCCCTGGAGTCGAAATCGGCGAGGAGGCCTTCGTCGCCGCTGGCGCCGTCGTCGCCGCCGACGTCCCGCCGCGCGCCGTTGTCGTCGGCGTGCCCGCGCGCCAACTGCGGGAAGTGCCCGACGACGATCTACTGGAGCGCTGGCGCTGAACCTCGAAGCGGCCGCGCTGGGACGCCGGCCACGGTCGCGCCGGGCTCGACGTCCCGGCTGACCACTGCGCCGGCGCCGACCATCGCCCCGGCGCCGATCCGGACTCCGCCGAGGATCGTCGCGCCCGAGCCGACGGTCGCCCCGCGCTCGACCACGGTCTCGAGCAGCTCCCAATCCTCCTCGGTCTGCAGCTCACCGCCGGCGGTCGCCCGCGGCCGCTTGTCGTTGACGAACATCACCCCGTGCCCGACGAAGACCTCATCTTCGATCGTGACGCCGTCGCAGATGAAGCTGTGGCTCTGGATCTTGCAGGCGGCGCCGATCGAGGCGCCGCGCTGGACCTCGACGAAGGTCCCGATCCGGGTCCCGGCGCCGATCCGGCAGCCGTAGAGGTTGGTGAAGGAGTAGATCGCCACCCCCTCCCCCAGATCGACCTCGTCGAGCAGGCGGTACGGCGCCTCGTTGACGGGCGCGTTCGTTGCGGCGTCGTCCATGCCGAACCAACGCCGCCCAGCCGACGGACTTCCGCGCGCAAATCCGTGCAAGCTTTTGAGTCGCCGTGCCGTTGCTAGGTCATGGCTGTTCTCAGCGATCCAACGGTGCGTGAACGGACCTCGTCCGGGCGCTGTTGCGTGGTCGTAAGCCTCGGCGCCGCCGAAACGCAGGCGCGGATCAAAGCCTCACTTGAGGAGCACGACACCAATGTCGAACTGCTCCTGACCGATGGCCCTGAGGAGACGATCGAGCTCGGCCTCGACGCCGAGACGATCGTGATCCTGATCTGCGACGTCGACCGCCCGCACGAGATGGCGGCCCTCCGCTGCCTGCGGCGCGAACTTCGCGAGCCCGCGATCGTCGTCGTCTCCCCCGCGGCGACCGCAACCGGGGTCCGCCGCGCCCTCGACGCCGACGCCGACGCCATCGTCTTTGAGTCAGAACTCGAGCAAACTCTCGCCGTCGCGGTGAGCGCGGTCGAATCGGGTCAGTCGGTCGTCCCCCGCAAAATGCGCGCAAGCGTCGAGCGCCCCGCCTTCTCGCACCGTGAGCGCCAGGTCCTCACCTTGGTTTCCCAGGGTCTGACCAACGCCCAGATCGCGGAGCAGCTTTTCCTTTCCGAAAGCACGATCAAGAGCCATCTCTCCTCGGCCTTCGCCAAGTTCGGGGTGCGCTCGCGCCGTGAGGCCGCCGCGCTCTTCGTCGAGCTCGAACAGGCCAACTCACCAGGAGGAGTCACCGCATGAACCCCGCCACCGCCGCCCCCCTCTCCCTTGCCGCCACCGATGGCACCAACGTCCCCTTCATCCGCCTCGACAGCGCCTTCCCGGAGCTGTTCGCGGAGTTGATGGAGACGGTCGAGCGCATCGCCAGCCAGTCCGCCTTCACGCTCGGGCCCGAACTGGAGAGCTTCGAGGCGGCTTTCGCGGAGTTCTGCGGAACCGGTTACGCGGCCGGGGTCAGCTCCGGCACCGCGGCACTCGAGATCGCCCTGCGGGCGCTTGGGATCGGCCCCGGCGACGAGGTAATCGTTCCCACCTACAGCTTCATCGCCACCGCCGAGGCGGTCAGCACGGTCGGCGCGACGCCGGTGATCGTCGATGTCGACCCGGAGACGGCGCTGATTACCGCCGAGATCGTTGAGGCGGCCCTGACCGAGCGCACCCGCTGCGTGATTCCGGTCCACCTCTTCGGCCGTCCGGTCGAGATGCTCCCGCTACTGGCCCTCTGCCGTGCCCGCGGGATCGCCGTCGTCGAGGACGCCTGCCAGGCTCATGGCGCCCTCTACAAAGGTCGCCCGGTCGGCTCCTTCGGCGACGCCGGCTGCTTCAGCTTCTACCCGACCAAGAACCTCGGGGGCTGGGGCGATGGCGGCGCACTGGTGACCAATGATCCTGACCTCGACCGCAAGGTGCGGTTGCTGCGCTCCCACGGCGAGGCCGTCCGCCACAACCACGAGCTGGCGACCGGGACCCACCGCCTCGACACGCTGCAGGCGGCGATCCTCGAGGTGAAGCTGCGCTACCTGCCGGACTGGAACCAGCGCCGCCGCGAGGCGGCCGAGGCGCTGCGCGCCGGTCTCGCTGGGACCGCCGTGATCCCCCCCGCTCCGGCCGCTGCCGACAGCGACCACGTCTACCACCTCTTCGTCGTCCGCAGCGGCGAACGCGACGCCCTGCGCGACCACCTCGACGCGCGCGGCATCGCCAGCGCCGTCCACTACCCGACTCCGATCCACCTGCAGCCGGCCTACGCCGGACAGAAGCTGCGGCCCGGATCCCTGCCGGTGGCAGAGCGACTGGCCGGGGAAAACTGCTCGCTGCCGATCTTCCCGGCGATCACCGACGAGCAGATCGCCGAGATCGTCGCCGCGGTGGAGAGCTTTGAAACCGCAGCCGTTAGCTGAAGACCGTGCCCGCAGCGCCGGCGGCGGCGGCCTGCGGATCTGCATGGTCCACTACTCCGACTTCGTCGTCGACTCGCGGATCCAGCGCCAGGCTCGAGCCCTCGCCGAACGCGGCGACGAGGTCCACTGCGTCTGCCTCAACGACCACGAGGAGATCCCGGTCGGGGCCGGCAAGATCGTCCTCCACCGCGCCGCCGCTGGGAAGCCGCGCGGGGGCAAGCGGGCCTACCTCGAGGGCAACGCGCGCTTCTTCTCAGGCGCCGCACGGCGCGTCACCGCGCTCGACCGGCGCCACCGCTTCGATCTCGTCGAGATCCACAACATGCCCGACGCGCTGGTCTTCACGGCGCTGCGGCCGAAGCTGCGCGGAACGCCGCTGATCCTCAACTTCCACGACACCTTCCCGGAGCTGTTCGCGACCCTGTTTGATCGCTCGCCGGGTCATCCGCTGGTGCGCCTGATTCGTGCCGAGGAGCGGATCAGCGCCGCCCTCGCCGACTGCCACATCTTCGTCACCGGGGAGGCCCGCGACCTGCTGGCCGCCCGCGGCGTCGCCGCAACGCGCACCCAGGTCGTGATGAACACCCCCGACGAACGCATCTTCGGCGCCCGCCGCGACCCGCTGGCGCTGCCCCAGGAGGGGCCGCTGAGGATCGTCTACCACGGTGGCCTCGCGGAGCGCTTCGGGGTCGAGACCCTGGTCCGCGCGGTAGCAATGCTGCGCGCCGATGGCGCCGAGGTCGAGCTCGACGTCTACGGCTCCGACGCCGAGGCAGCCCGGAGCCTGGCCCAGAAGGCGGCCGAGATTGCCCCGGTCGGGGTCCGGATTGCACCGCAGCCGACCCCGGTTGAGGAGATCCCCGACCGCCTCGCGGCCGCGCACCTTGGGGTCGTCCCGACCCTGCGCGACGACTTCACCGAGCTGCTGCTTCCCGTCAAGTTGCTCGAGTACGTCCACATGGGGATGCCGACGATCGCCTCGCGGCTGCCCGTGATCGAGAGCTACTTTGGCGACGACGTGCTGCTGGCAGAGCCCGGTGACCCGGCCTCGGTCGCCGCTGCGATCGAAGGCGTGCGGGCCGACCCGGTGCTGGCCCGCCAGCGCGCCGTGCGCGCCTCCCTACGCTTGGCCGAGATCGAGTGGCGCCGCCAGCGCGACGGCTACCTGGCGCTGATCGACGAGCTCGCGGCAGGCCGCGGCGCTTCCGTCGCCTGATCTACCAGCGGCGCTTTCCTGATCGCGCCGAGGAGGACGCTCAGCAGCCGCGGCGTCGTCAGCAGGACGCAGCCGACGTAAAGGGCCGACCCGAGGGCCCCGGCGAGGAGCGCCTCGGCCAGGCCTTCGGCGACCAGCTCCGCGAGCAGGGCAGCGCCGCCGAAACTGGCGGCGGCGAAGGCCGCGAGACGGGCGCCATCGCCGGCAAGGGTGCCGGCCAGCGCCCGTCGTCCCTCCCTGGCACCGGCGAAGAAGAGGACCGCGGCGAAGGCGGCCGGGGCGACGCAGGCGGCTCCGACGACGCCCTCAGAGCCGAAGAGGGAGCCGCCGAGCGCGGTGGCGCCGATGTGCAGCACCAGGAGCGGCGGCGCCAAGGCGTTGACGAGCCGGCCGCGCCCGAGCGCCAGCAGCGCCGGCAGCAGCAGGTTGACCAGCAGCGCCGCCACCACCCAGGGGGCGAGCAGCGCCGCGAAGACGCGCAGGGTTTCGACGTCGGCGGGGTCGAAGCTATGTGGGAGCAGCTCACCGATCAACGGCGCCCCCGCGACGATCAGCGCCGCCATCGCCGGCGCCGCGATCAGCATCGAGTAGCGAAACCCGGAGGGCACCGTGTCGGCGAGCACCTCGCGCCACTCGCCGAGGGCGCCGCGGCGCATGTCGGCGATCCGCGAGAGGCCTAGGGCGAACGCGGTGCCGGCGACCAGGTAGCTGGCGAAGAGGTAGGCGTAGGAGAGGACCGTTGCGTCGCCTTCGGCGTAGCCGGACGCAAAGGCGAGGGTGACCATGTAGAGAGCGTTGAAGGCCAGGTAGATCGCGGTCCGGGCGAGGATCAAGCCCGCCATCGAGACCAGTCGGGCGGGGGCGAACGAGGGCTTCGTGGCGGTCGGCTCCGGGCGGGCGGCGCGGAGCCCGACCAGCATCACCGCCAGGGTTCCGGCCGCCATCGCCAGCATCGACCAGCCGAGAGTCAGCTCCTTGGCCAGCGGTGAGACGACGAGGTAGACGACGAGCCCGAACGCAGCTCCGAAGATGTAGGCGGCGGCGATCGTGTTGAAGCGGTCACGAACGGCGAGCAGGGTCGCCCCACCGGCGGCCCAGAGCTGCAGCGCCGCGGCGAGGCCGAGCAGGGGCAGCGCGTCGGCAGTGACGGCGCGGTCGGCGGCGTCGAGCCCAGGCGCGAGCAGGTGGGCGAATTGGTCGGCGAAGGGAATGCTCAGGATCAGGATCGGAATCGCGATCAGGCCGAGGCAGACGCCGTACTCGACGGTCAACAGCCGCGGCCGTTCTCCGATCAAGAGGTTGGCCGAGGTCATCCGGATGCTCTGGCTGAAGACGCCGACGATCGTGTAGAGCGCGAAGGCGACGAAGAAGCCATCGGTGCGGCCGTCGACGCCGAAAGAGTTGAGATAGAGCAGCGCCTGTAGCCCGGAGGCGGCGGCCATCGAGAGGGTCGCCAGCGACATCGCGACGCCCGCGCTGGCGTGCTTTGCCTGCATGCTGTCGGTGGCAGCGGTGCTCATCTAATTAAGCAACGGTCAGCGGAGTCGATTTCTTCGCCGGCGCATCCACCCACTGTCGTTGCCAGCGCTCCAGCAGGAACAGGCAGAAGAGGCGCTGGTCGGCCTTGATGTCGCCCGCGCCGGAACTTCGCAGCAGCCGCCGCACCTCGTCGGCGCGGTAGAGGCCGCGGGCCTGGGTGCCGGGGTCGAGCAGGGTCTGCTCGAGCAGCCCGCCCTGCTGCGCCTGCAGCCAGCTGCCGAGCGCCGAGCGGAAGAACCCCCGCTTCGGCTTGTCGATGATCTCGTCGGCGACGAGGCCGCGGGAGATCCGCTTCAGCAGCTCCTTGCGGTTGCCGCGCCGGACCTTGCGCGAATCCGGCAGAGCGAGGCAGAAGGAGACGACGTCGTGGTCGAGGAAAGGCACCCGCACCTCAAGCGAAGTCGCCATCGACATCTTGTCGAAGTAGAGAAGCATGTTGTCGACGAGAGCGAGCCGGAGGTCGAGGTACAGCGTCTGGGTCAGGGCCGAGCGACCGGCGAGGCCGTCGAGGTGATGCCGCACTGGGGCACCGACGTCGGTCGCAGTGAGGAACTCCGGCGTGAACAGATCGAGCCGCTGACGCGGCTGCACGACCCTGCTCATCGCCAGCATCCGCTCGACCGGATCCTCGGTCGCGAGCGCCTGCAGGCCGCGGGCGCGGGTCGACTCGGGCGCCCCCGCCCGCGCCGCCAGCCCAGCCGCCGCCCGCCCCCCGGGCACGCGGCCGAGTTGGTCGGCGAGACGGGCGATCTGGTGCTTGCGGTAGCCGCCGAGGATCTCGTCGGCGCCCTGGCCGGAGAGGGCCACGGTGACCGTCTCGCGGGCAAGTCGGCTGAGCAGCAGCATGCCGACGCAGGAGAGGTCGGCGATCGGCTCCTCGAGGTGGCCAAGCGCGTCGTCGAGCAGGTCGGGGTGATCAAGCGCCGAGGTTTCGAGCTCGTGGTGGTCGGCGCCAAGCCGTTCGGCGACCTGGCGCGCCTCGGCCAGCTCGTTGGCGGCGGCGTCCTCGACGAACCCCACCGAGAAGGTCTGGATCGGCCGGTCGGAGGCCTCGGTCATCAGAGCTGCGATCAGGCTCGAGTCGAGTCCGCCGCTGAGCATTACGCCCAGCGGCACATCGCTGACCATCCGCGCCCGGGTCGAGGTGCGCAGCAGCTCGAGCAGGCGCTCGCCGTCCTCGTCCCAAGAGCTGCCGACCCCTTCCGGGGCGTTGTCCCACGGGTTCCAGTAGCAGCGGCTCTCGGTGACCCGGCCGTCCTCGTAGACGAGGTAGGTAGCGGGGTCGAGCTTGCGCACGCCCTCAAACAGGGTCAGCGGTCCAGGCACGTAGCCCCAAGCCATGAAGAGCTCGGCTGCGGCGGGGTCGAGTCGCGGCTGGATCAGGCCGCCGGCGAGCAGGGACTTGACCTCGGAGGCGAAACCGATCCCCGCCTCGCTCTCGGCGACATAGAGCGGCTTTACCCCCATCCGGTCGCGGGCGAGGACGAGCCGGCGCCGCGGCCGGTCCCAGAGCGCGATCGCGAACATCCCGCGCAGGCGCTCGACGAAACGGGGTCCGAGCTCCTCGTAGAGGTGGACGATCGTCTCGCCGTCGCCGCGGGTTGCAAAGCGGTGCCCGCGCCCTTCGAGCTCGGCCCGCAGCTCGCGGAAGTTGTAGATCTCGCCGTTGAAGACGGCGGTCACCTCGCCGTCCTCGCTGGCCACCGGCTGCGGGCTCCCGGCCGGGTCGATGACGCTGAGCCGGCGCATCCCGAGGGCGACCCCCGGCTCGAGCAGGTGTCCGTCCTCGTCGGGGCCGCGGTGCTCAATCGCGGCGGTCATCGCCGTCAGGGCCTCGGGCTCGAGCGGCGTGCGGCGCGGGTCGGCCGCGACGATTCCGGCGATTCCGCACATGCCCCTACCCCACCCCCGGCAGCGCGGCGCGAATGCGGCCGCGCAGCTCGGTCCGGACGAAGCGGCGGAACTCGGCGTCTTCGACCCGCGGAACCCTGCGCAGCGCCGCCTCCAGGTACCCGTAGAGGAAGGCGAGCCCGGAGATCCCCCGCGGGTGCATCCGCAGCCCGACCTTGAAGGCACGCAAGAACACCCAGGCGAGCCCGAAGTGGGCGATCCAGGCGCAGCGGCCGTGGCGGGCGCGGCCGCGCAGGGCGCCGCTGGCAGTCGCCACGGGGCGATGATGGCGCGCGACCAGGTCGGGGTAGGAGCGGGTTCGGAAGGACCGCATACGGGCGTAGGTCTCGTCGATCGTGTCCCAGCCGAGGCGCTCCTGGACGCCGCCGATCGCTTCCAGGCACTCGCGCGAGTAGAGCTTGAGGGCACCATGGACGTGGTGCGGGGGTATCGCCAGCCGCACCCACTCACCGTCGAGCGGCTCGATCAGGTCGCCGCAGGCGATCCCAAGCCGCTTGTCGGCGGCGAAGCGCTCGAGCAGCGCTTCGTAGTACTCGGGCGGCAGCTCGACGTCGCCGTCGAGCTTGCCAACGTGCGTATAGCCGTCGAGGCCGCGGGCGAGGCCGGCGTTGAAGGCGCGTGGCGCTGCCGCCAGCGCCAGCCGGTCGACCCCGCTCGGCTGCGGGCCGGGCTCGGGCGAGACGACCCGCATGAACGGGACTTCCCGGGCGAGCGCCGAAAGCAGCTCGCCGGTGCCATCCTCGGAGAAGTCGTCGACAACGATCCATTCGTCCGGGGGACGGGTCTGGGCCGCCATCGCCGTCACCACCCGCTCGAGATGGGCGGCCTCGTTTCGAACCGGGGTGATGACGAGAAGCCGCTGCTCTTTTGATCCGCTCATCTCCTTGGAAAACGGTTCAGGGATGGACTTGCTTCCAGGGATCTGAAAGTTCCATGAAAGTACGGGTCGGCCCAGCCGTTGAATCCCCGACGACACTTCCGACCGACTGGGACGAATGGACCTGATCAGAATCCTCAACGAGCTGTGGAGCCGCCGCCTCTGGGTGCTGGCGGCCGTCGCGATCGCGGGCTTGATCGGCCTCTCGACCGCCTACAAACTCCCCTCCTTCGAAAAGCGCAGCGAGCTGGTCGGAGCCGCCAGCTCCCAGGTCCTGATCGACTCCGCGACGTCGGTGATCGGCGACGTCGAAAAGGACCCGGCTCCCCTCGCCAACCGGGCGGTCGTCCTCGCCCAGTACATGAGCAGCGCCGAGGCGCGGACGGAAATCGCCAAGCGGATGAGCCTCGAACCGACGCAGATCGCCGCCGACGGGCCGTTCAGCTCGCTCACCAACCGGTCGACCTACCAGGCGACCCCGGCGGGCCCGCGAGCCAACCAGCTGACCGAAGAGAACGCGGTCTACCGGCTCGTCTTCGACGCCCAGCTCGAACTTCCGATCGTCTCGATCTACACCCAGGCGCCGGACGCCGAGAGCGCAGTCGGCCTCGCCGGCGCCGCAACCGACGTCCTCCGCGAGTACGTCAAACAGCTCGACGAGGGCATCCCACCAGAACGGCAGATCACGGTCAGCAGTCTCGGCGCCCCCGAGGGCGGCACGGTCAACGACGGCGCCAACCCCGCCCTCGCGCTCCTCGCCTTCCTCGGCGTCCTCGTCGTCCTCTGCACGTTGATCGTGCTCGGCTCCGGGCTGGCGCGCCAGTGGCAGGAGACGAAAGAGTCCGAACACAGCGAGCGCGGCCGCAGGCGTCCCCAGGATTCGGCGGAGATCCCGCGGATTCCCGATGACGAGCTGCTCCGTCATCCGCGGCCGGCCGAGCGCCGCGGCGTGCGCGTGGAGCCGCCCCGGCAATACAACTAGGTTCGATGGCCCCCGCCGGCCTCGACCTCTGGCCGCGCACCTCGCGGCTCCTGCCTTGGAGCATCGCCACCTTCCTGGCGATGCTCTTCCTCTTCCCCTTCGACTCAACCACGATCACGGGGGCGAAACCCGACCGGCCGCTGCTGATCGGGATCGCCGCGCTCTGGTTGCTCTCGCTGGCGGTAATCGGCGGCAAACAGCGGCCGCGGCTGAACGGCACGGTCCTGCACGCGGCGCTGCTCTTCTTCGTCGTCACCGCGGTACTCAGCGTCCTCCTCAACGCCGAGACGCTGCGCCTCCACGGCGAGCTCGGCCTGGGGATGAAGAAGCTGTTGGTCCTGATCTTCTTCGTCAGCCTCTTCGCGATCGTCGCCTCCTCGCTGCGGCCGCGCGAGGCGCGCAACTTCATCCCGCTGATCGTCGGCCTCGGCTGCGTCGCTGCGCTCGGCTGCATCTGGGAGTACCGCACCGGCTTCAACCCCTTCTACGAATGGGGCGGGAAACTGTTCCCCGGCGGTCTCGACCTGCCCTCGGTTGCAACCGAAAAAGACGCGACCGGCCGGATCCCCGTGCTCGGGCCGACGATCCACCCCCTGGCGGCGGCGCAGCTGGTCGCGATGGTCGTTCCCTTCGGGATCGTCGGCGGGATGTACGCGGAAACCAAAAGGCGGCAGGCCCTCTACTTCTTCGCGACGCTGATCCTCCTCGCCGGCGTCTTCGCGACCCAGCGCAAAACCGGTCCGCTCGTGCTCGCCGCCGGGGTCCTCACCCTCGTCGCCTTCAAGCCCCGCGAGATGCTGCGGATGGCGCCGGCCGGCGTCGCTCTACTGCTCGCGATCCCGCTGATCGCTCCCTCGGCGCTCGGGTCGGTCCGCGACCAGCTCAAGCCCAGCGCCGCCACCTCGACGCTGTCGACGCGAGACCGGACCTCCGACTACGAAGCGATCGGCCCCGAGGTGCTCAACCACCCGGCGATCGGGCGCGGCTGGCAGACCTACGACCCGGAGCGATATCGGGTGCTCGACAACCAGTACCTCTCGATCCTGATCGGCAACGGTTGGCTCGGGGTCGGGGCTTTCATCCTCGTCCTCATCGCCGGCTTCGCCGTCTGCACGCGGGCGATCCGCACCGACGACCCCGCCCGCGCTCCGCCCGCCCTGGCCACGGCCGGCGCGGTGGCGATGATGGCTGTCGCCAGCGCTACCTTCGACACGATCGCCTTCGCGGTTGTGCCATACACGCTCTGCCTCTTCCTCGGACTTGCCACCGCCTGCGCGCCGCCTCAATCCGAAGCGTTCGCCCGCACCGCGGCACGGCTGCGGCTGGCCCCGGCTCCGGCGCGGAGGAACGAGGGCTGATGGCGGCACCGCCCGCCGGCGCTCCCGCGTCCGCGCCTGCCGGTTCCGCGGGCAGGACGGCTCACGACGTCTGCGCGATCGTCGTCGCCCACGAAAGCAGGCGCTGGCTTGAGCCCGCGCTCGCCAGCCTCTTTGCCCACGCCGGCCCCGTCGACCTCGACGTCATCGTCGTCGACAACGGCAGCGACGGGTCGGCCGAGTTCGCCGCCGAGCGCTTCCCGGCTGCGCGCGGCATCCACTGCGCCAACCGCGGCTTTGCCCACGCCAACAACCGGGCCCTGGAGGAGGCCGACGCCCGCTACGTCCTCTTCCTCAACCCCGATACGGAGGTCCTCGACGGCACCCTCGCCGACCTGGTCGCCCACCTCGACTCCCACCCGGAAATTGGCCTCGCCGGCTGCCGCCAGCTCGACGCCGAGGGTCGGCTCTGCCCCACCGCCCGTCGCTTTCCAAGCGTCGCCCGCGCCTGGGGCGAGGCGCTCGGGCCGGAGCGCTTTCGGTTCGCCCGGCGCCTCGGCGAATCGGAGCTCGACCTCTCCCGCTACGAAGATGAGCTGCCCTGCGACTGGACCGCGGGCTCGTTCATGCTCGTCCGCCGCGAGGCCCTGGCAGCCGCCGGCCCGCTCGACGAGCGCTTCTTTTTCTATTCCGAGGAGGTCGACCTCTGCCTGCGGATCAAGCGCGCCGGCTGGCAGATCCACCACCTGCCGCAGCTAACGATCGCCCACTACGGCGGCACCACCGAGGCCAGCCCGCGGATGGAGGCGCAGATGGCCTACGCCCGCAGCCAGTACGCAGCCAAGCACTTCGGCCCGCTTCGCCGCCGCGCCTTCGTCGCCGCGATCGCGCTCCGCCACGGCCTCCGCTGGGCCGCCTTCTCCCGCAGCCGTCCCGACCGCGCCGCCGCCCACCGGCAGGCGCTGCTCACCCTGCTCGGCCGCGCCACGCCCCCCTTCGGCTAGCTAAGCGGTCGCAACGGCGCGAGGCTCGAGCACCTCGGTGCGCCAGAGCTCGAGCATCATCAGCGCCCAGATCCGGTGCGCGTGTTCGCTGCCCGCCTCGTGCTCGGCGAGCAGGGTTTCGACGGCTGCCGGGCGGAAGCGTCGGCGGCAGAGCCCGGCCGGGTCGAGCAGGAGGTCGCGGGAGTACTCGCGCAGGTCGGTGCGCAGCCACTCGGCGAGCGGGACCGAGAAGCCCTGCTTGGGCCGGTCGAGGATCGTCTCGGGAAGCCAGCTGCGGAGGGCGTCGCGGAGGATCACCTTCTTCTCCATCCCGCGCAGCTTCATCGGCGCCGGAATCGAGGCGGCGAACTGCATCAGCGCCGGATCGAGGAAGGGCGAGCGGGCCTCCAGCGAATGGGCCATGGTCGCGATGTCGATCTTGGTCAGGAGGTCGCCGGGAAGGTAGGTGCGGACGTCGACCTCGAGCAGGACATCGAGGCGGTCGTGGCCCGAGGCCTCGCGCCAGGGTTCGGCGATCGCCTCGGCGGCAATGCCGCCCTCGCCGAGCGCGAGGCGGTGCTCGTCGGAGTAGAGCCAGGCCCGCTGCTCGGCGTCGAACAGCGACACGTAGCGCTCGTAGCGCGCCGGCCCCTCAAGCCCGAGCGAGCCGCCGAGCCGTCGCAGCCGGTTGCGGGCGCTCTGCTCCTCCCCGCCCTCCGGCAGCCGTCCGGCAAGCGATGAGGCGGCGCGGCGCAGCGGCGCCGGGATCCGCTCGAGGCGGCCGGCAAGTGCGTTTGCCGCGTAGCGCGTGTAGCCGGCGAAGGACTCGTCGCCGCCGTCGCCGTTGAGCGCGACGGTGACGTGGCGGCGCGTCATCTCAGCCAGGTAGAAGCTCGGGATCGCCGAGGAGTCGGCGAACGGCTCGCCGTAGTGGCGGGCGATTTTCGGAGCGATCTCGATCGCGTCGGGGCGCACATGCAGCTCCTCGTGCTCGGTCCCGAACCACTCCGCGACCGCACGCGCGTGCTCGAGCTCGTCGAAGCGGCCGCCGCCGAATCCGATTGAGAAGGTCTTGACCGGCTCACTCATCTCCCGCGCCATCGCCGCGACGACAGCCGAAGAGTCGATGCCGCCGGAGAGGAAGGCGCCGAGCGGCACATCGGCGACAAGGCGGCGGCGCGTCGCCTCCCGCAACTGCTCCAGCAGCGGCTCGTGCAGCTCCCGCGGGTCGCTGACCGCGTGCTTGCGGCTGTAGTCGAGCTGCCAGTAGCGCTCGAGCGCGACCCGGCCGCCCTCGTAGACCATCGTCGTCGCCGGCGGCAGCTTGCGAACCGCGGCGAAGGCGCTGAGCGGCGCCGGCACGTAGCCGTAGGCGAGGTAGCAGTCCAGCGCCGCCTCATCGAGGTCTCGCGGCACCTCCTCGTCCTCGAGCAGGGCCCGCAGCTCCGAGGCGAAGCTGAGGGCGCCGCCGCGCAGGGAGTAGAAGAGCGGCTTCTTGCCGACCCTGTCGCGGGCGACGAGGAGCCGGCGGCGCGGCTCGTCCCAGAGGGCGAAGGCGAACATCCCGTCGAGCGAGCGCACGCAGTCGACGCCCTCCTCCTCGTAAAGGTGGACGATCACCTCGGTATCGCCGTCGCTGCGGAAGCGGTGGCCGGATGCTTCAAGCCGGCGTCGGAGCTCGCGGAAGTTGTAGATCTCGCCGTTGAGGACGACGGCGACGGAGCGGTCCTCGTTGTAGATCGGCTGGTCGCCGCCCTCGAGGTCGACGACGCGGAGGCGCTGGATGCCGAGCCCGGCCGGTCCCTCGGCGTGGATTCCGCGCGCGTCTGGACCGCGATGCTCGATCGCCGCGCACATCCGCTCGACCAGGGCCGGATCGGCCTCGCGACCGTCGCTGTGGACGATGCCGGCAATCCCGCACATCTCAGACCTCGCCGACCCTGCGCATCGCGAAACGCTGGAACCGCACCGTCCGCGCTCCATCGGGCAGCACCCGCGCGGTCAGCTGCACGATGTCGTTCCAGACGACGGGGAAGAAGCTGCGCAGGGCGCTGACGTAGACGAGCGCCCCGGCGAGGCCGACGACTGCTGCGAGCACGGGCACCGGAGCGCCGGCGCCGCGCAGTGCTCCCGCGAGCGGCACCGCCGCCGCGGCAAGGGCGAGGCTGCAGGCGACCGCCGGCAGCAGGTCGGTTACCAGGCGCTGGATCGGGATCTTCAGCAGCAGCCGGAAGAGGACGCCATAGACGGCGACCATCATCACCACGTGGACGGCGACGACGCTGACCGCGAGCGCCATCAGGCCATGCGGCGCGGCAACCCAGGAGGTCGCCACGTAGAGGACGAGGAGCACCAAGTTGAAATAGAGCAGGGCCCGCGGCTTGCCGGCGGCGAGCAGGATCTGCGGGTAGCCGGTGAGGATCGCGGCGATCATCCCCGCCACGGCGAGGATCTGCACAGCCTCGGCAGCCGGCGCCCAGCGCTGGCCGAAGACCCAGGGGACGATGTCCGGTGCCAGCACGATCAGCAGCGAGAGCAGCGGCAGCAGGGCGGCGGCGTGGATCCGGGTAGCGCGCTCGTGGAAGCGGCGCAGCTCGTCGAGGTCGCTGGTCCGCGAGTAGATCGGGAAGGCGAGCCGCATCATGATCCCGCTGATCTTGTCCTGGTAGACGACGCCGAGCTGGAAGGCGCGCCAGTAGAGGCCGACCTGGGTGGCGCTGAGCCGCACCGCGGCAACCGCGATCGTCGCGTTGCTTACGGCGACGTAGGTGAGGCCGGCGGCGGAGGCCGGCAGGCCGAACCCGGTGACGTCGCGCAGCGCCTGGCGGTGGAAGCGCGGCATCGGCGGCGGCACCGATACCAGCAGCAGCACGGCCGTGGTCAGGGTCGCGATCAGGGCGCCGAGCACGATCGCCTCGGCGGCGAGCCCGGCCACCGCCATCGCGATCGCCGAGACCGAGCCGAGGGCGAGCGAGGCCAGTTCGATCAGGCTGACCCGGCGGAAGTCGAGGTGGCGCCAGAGCAGGGCGCGGGAGACGGCGCCGAGTCCGGCCAGCAGGAAGACCGGTGAGATCATCCGCAGCAGCTCGGCTGAGGCCTTACCGAAGAGCTGGCCGCCGACCGGCCCGGCGAGGACCAGGGTGGCAAGGCTGAGCAGACCGCCGGTGAGGAGGCTGGCCAGCATCGCCGCCTCGACGTGGGTGTGGTCGATCTCCTTGCGCTGGACCAGGGCGCTGCCCAGGCCCTCGAAGGTGAAGATCACCGCTAGCGGCACGAAGATCAACGGCACCACCGCCTCACCGAACTCCGAGGGGGCGATCAGGCGGGCCAGAACCACCGCCGAGATCAACGTCGTCAACTCGGAGGCGACGCGGGCGATCATCGTCCAGCGCACGCCGGAGACCGCGGCCTGCTTGAGGTCGTGCGAGGAAAGCTCGGTGCGCTCGTGGTGCTTGTTCATGCGGTTCGGGTCCGGGACATAGGTCCTCCGGGAATCAACGCCTCGGCCGGGGGCTGACTTGCGCTCCGCAAGCGGGATGACGGCCCGATCGTTGATCCTCTGCCGATGCCCAAGGACGCGATCTTCACCTTCGACGAGATCACCTGGGACGCGGCCCAGCGCCGCGGCATGTGCTTCCCGACCGATCGCGTCGCCCTCGCCCTCGCCGCCGACCCTCGGGTCGGGAGCCTCTTGATCTGCAACCAGCCGCGCAGCGCCCCGGTCAAGCTGGTCAAAGACGCGCTGCGGAAGCCGATCGCGTTCCCGGCCACCGACCGCGTCAGCCTCTACGAGCCGCTGCGCCTGCGCCGCCGTGATCCCGTCTCGCCAGCGGCTCTCGAACGCTCCTACGCCCGCTACGGGCAGCGCCTGCGCCGAGCCGCCGCGCGGCGCGGCCTCACCCGTCCCGCCGTTGTCACCGCCCACCCCTTCGTTGCCGCCTTCGCCGACCTCGACTGGGCCGGACCGGTCACGCTCCTCGCCAGCGACGACTGGGCCGCGCACCCGGCCTACGAGCGCTGGCATCAGGCCTACCTCGCCGCCTACGAGCGGGTGGCCGAGCGCCGCCTGCGGGTCTGCGCGGTGACGAGGACGATCGTCGAGCGGATCGAGCCGCAGGGGCCGGCGGCGGTCGTCCCCAACGGGGTCGACCCGGAGGAGTGGTCGACGATTCCGCCGCGGCCCGCCTGGTTCGCCGAGCTGCCCGGTCCCCGCCTCCTCTACGTCGGCACGCTCGACTCGCGTCTCGACGTCGCCGCAGTGCTCGCCGTCGCCCGTGCCTGGCGCGAGGGCTCGGTCGTCCTCGCCGGCCCGAGCGCCGACCCCGACTACCTGGTCAGGCTGCACGAAGAGCCGAACGTCCACTTTCCCGGCCCCTTGCCGCGCCAGGAAGTCGCTGCGCTCGCCCACGCCGCCGACGCCTGCCTCGTCCCGCACCGGCGGCTGCCGCTGACCGAGGCGATGAGCCCGCTGAAGATCTACGAGTACCTGGCCGGCGGCGGCCCGGTTGCGGCGACCGACCTGCCCCCCCTGCGCGGGATCGAGGGGCCACTGGAGCTGGTCCCACCCGGTGGCGACTTCGTCGCCGCGGTCCGGGCGGCGCTTGCCCGTGGGCCGATGACGGAAGCCGAGCGGGCGCGCTTCGTCGCCGACAATTCCTGGTCGCAACGCACGGACGAGATCCTCGCCCTTGCGCTTGACGACTAACTAGCGGCGTTCGTAGATCGTGAACGCCGCCGAGGGATAGCTGCCCGAGACCGGGGCCGTGACGTCGCCGAAGCGGGCGATCGGCCGCGATCCGGTGCGGATCCAGCGGCCGAGCAGCTGGTCGTAGTCCTCGCCGAAGCTGCGAAACCCGAAGGCGGAAAAGTCGCGGGCGCTGAGCACGGTCAGCTTGACGTCCTCGCCTTCGAGGCGGGCGATCGTCTGCCGCTCGTCGGCCTTCGAGTCGATCAGGCCCGGCAGGAACATCACCTCGTAGGTCGCCGGTGGTCGGTCGGCCATGAAGTAGATACCGCCGTCAGAGGGCAGGGCGAAGATCGGCTCCCCCGGCTCGGTGCGAGCATCGATCAGATCGAGGGTCCGCTGCAGCGCCGGCGCCGAGGCGTCGTTGGCGACAAAGGTGCCCCGGGCGGTGTGGACCTCGGTGTTGTTGTCGCTGTAGAGACCTGCGAGTGGGTAGATCACCAAGCCGGCTGCGGCGAACGCGAGCGCCGCCGTCGCCACGGCGCGCGCCTGCGGCCATCGGGCGCCGATCCGTTGGTGGAGGATGCCCGCCAGCAGCACCAGCGGCGCCGCGTAGTAGGGCGCGTAGGAGGCCTCACCGTTGAAGGCGTCATAGGCGCGCAGGCCGAGCAGGAGCGCGACTGCGACCAGAGCGGCATCGTCGGGCCAACTGCGGCCGAGCGGTGGCGGGTCGCGGCGCCAAACCGCAACTGCGGTCACCAGCCCCGCGACGATCGCCAGCGCCGGCAACCAGGTCATCCCGAGGGTCAGGTTCGTCGCCTCTCCCTCCACCGCTTCCCGCGCCACTTCGAAGAGACCGAGGCGGCGCAACGCCGCGTCGAGCAGCCCGAGCCCGAGCAGGACCAGGAGCGGTGGCACGATCCCCCAGAGTTTTTCCGTGCCCTTGCGTCCTCGCCAGATCAACGTCCCCCAAACCAGGGCTCCCAGCAGCCCGCCGTAGAGGGCGAGGCGCCCGAGGGTCGAGACGGCGCTGGCGGCGGTCAGCGGAGCCCAATCTTCCTGCGAGCGGAAGCCGGCGACGCGGATGAAGTCAACCGGCCAGAGGTTCTCCCAGAGCAGGCGATCGGCGCCGACTGCAGCGGCGAAGACCCCGAGCACGGCGACCGGGATCGCCAGCGCCGGCAAACCGATCCGCAGCGCGTCGGTGAGGACCTCGCGGCGGGGGCGCTGAGCGAGGCCGGCCAGCAGCCAGACCAGCGCCGCAGCGGCCGCGACGCCGAAGAACTCGGGCCGGGTGAGCCCGGCGGCGCCGATCGCGACCCCGGCCGCCCATGGCCGCTCTCGACAGAGGGCGAGCAGGGCGAGGATGAGGCAGAGCAGGCCGACCGTGGCCGAGTTCGAGTGCGGCAGGACGAAGTTGAAGGCGGTGCCCGAGAACCCGATCGCCATCGTCATCGCCGCGCAGACCGCGGCGACGTTCGGCCGCAGCCATTGGCGCGCGAGCGCGTAGAAGCTCGTGACGATCGCGGCGCTGAGCGCGATCCCGAAGGCGAAGGCGGTGGTGAGGCTGGCGCCGAAGAGCTCGAAGGAGCCCGCCAGCCCGTAGAGGCCGAGCGGGCCGTAGAAGTAGCGGACATCGCGATAGGGCAGCGCCCCGTCAGCGACCCGTTCGGCCGTGGTCAGCTCGGCGCCGGCGTCGAGGGCGGGGTTGCCCCATTTCTTCCAGGTGAAGACGAGGAACAGGAGGAAGCCGAGCGCGAGGCCGGCGAGCGCGAGAACGTCGGCTCGCGCCAGCCGCCGCTGCCGGACAGCGGCTTTCGCCTCCGGAACCAGGAGTGGTTTCTCGGCGAGGGGTTGCTCGGGAACAGCGGTTGCCATCCCAAGATCAACGCACGAGACCCCGCCGCGCTCGCGCGGGCGTTTTCAGCGCTCGTCGGCGCCGGCGTCGCGGGCGCTTCCCTGCGGCCGCAATTCGTTGTCGAAGTCGTCGGCCAGGTTGCTGGCCGCGTCGGGGACCAGATCGACCGCCGGGCCCCCCGTGAGGTGATAGTCGAGGCCGGCGCGATCGCTTGCGTTGACGAAAGGCGGCACGGAGACGGGGATGTCCGTCGGGCCGCAGAGGCCGCCCCCGAACCAGACGTTGTAGCTGTAGTCGACACCGTTGTAACAAGCGGTCGCCCGTTCGGCGATGTTGCCGACCACGCTGACGTTTTCGTACTGCGGGTTCGGGGCGCCGTCGTTGAGGTTGATCGCCGTGTCGACCGAGTTGTGGCGAATCAGGACGTCGCGCCAGGGCCCGCCCCCGGAGAACTCGACGGCTCGGCCGCTGTTCGGGCGCCCGTCGGGATCGGTCGGGGTCGCAAACCAGTTGTTCTCCAGGGTGACGCCGGAGATGTCGCCGTTGAAGGGCTGCAGGAAGATGTCGAAGATCGAGCAGTTCCAGAAGGCGGTGCTGCGGACGGTCAGGTTCTCCGCCGCGCCGACGATCAGGCACTCGATGTGGCAGGCCTCGAGGTCGTAGGACTGGACGTCGTGAATGTCGACACCCCAGATCAGGACGTCGGTCGGCATCGCCCCGGGCCGGTTCATCCGGATGCCGTTGTTGCTGCCCCCGTAGCTTCCTCCGCAGTCGCTGGCCGGGCCGTAGTCGCCGCCGATCACGTTCACCTGGCGGCCGGAGTCGATCGTGAAGTTGCGGGCGTCCATGCCCCAGAAGGTGACGTCGCTGACGTCGGCGGGGCCGTCGTAGGGGATGTTGGTATCGCGCGCCTGCATCGCCATGAAGGTGGCGTGGGAGCCGTAGGCCTCGATGTCGCCGACGCTGACGAAGGAGCCGGCGGCGGGTCGGAAGTAGACGTCGTTGGTCGAGGTCTTGTCGGAGTCGTATTCGACCCGCTGTTCGGGATAGGTGCCCCCGGCGACGTCGACCACCTCGCCGGGATTGGCGACCTCATAGGCGCGGTTGAAGGTCTGGCACGGGCTCCCCGCGAGGCAATCGCTGGAGTCGGAGCCGTTGGTCGCGACGAAGCGCGTCGCCGGCACGTCGGGGGCGACCGGAGGCGCCGTCGGCACCCGGACCGTGACCCCGGGAGCGACCGGTACCCGGCCGCCTCCGGGCACGGCGGTTAAACCGGCATCCCTAAGGCTCTGGTCGAGGGTTAGCTTGCGCTCGATGCAGACCCCACCCCCGCAGGCTAAGACGCGCACCCTCCCGCTTCCCTTGGCAGATCGCTTGACACTGGTCCGCTGGCGCTTGGCGACCGCGGACCGGCAGTGCCGGGCCTTCGAGCGTGAAGCCTTAAGCCGCACCTGGAGCCGGAAGCGACCGCCGCCGACCTGGGCGGCATGCGAGAGCCGACGCACCGCGCAGCTCTTTCGGTAGGCGACGAGCACGTTGCGGGCGCCGCGCACGTTGCCGGTGGCGATGAGATTGGCGCCGCTGGCGTCGATACTGGCTTTCAGAGCGGTCAGGCGCGGCCGTTCATCGCCTTGGTCGCCGCCGCTGGCGAGCGCGACGAAAGCGCAGACGGCGAGGGCGCAGAGCAGCGCCAACGCCCCAATCCAGGTCTTCCCAAGCTTGGAGATGCGAACGATTGTTCCAGAGCGGCTGACCTCGGCGAGCCGAAAAGTACCGTTTTTGGACATAGGTCCCAGAGGCCGCAAGTGGAGCTGTTTTCGAGAGGTTTACTGGGTACATGCGCACGCCCCTGCTTCGCCTCAGCCTGCCCGTCCTCGCCGCCGTCATCACCGTCGCCGTTTTCCTCGGCGGTGGCTCCTCCGCGGCCGTCAGCTGCCCCAATGCGAACCCGGTGCTGAACGAGAACAACTGCAAAGGCGAAGGCAGCTCGGACTGGCTGACCGGCAACTACGACGACAACGTCGCCGGCTTCGCCACCCAGACGAGCTTCAACCGAGGTCAGAGCGTGCCGCTGAAGATCGCCCGCAACGCTTCCCCGGGCAGCACTAAAGTCAACATCGAGGTCTTCCGCCTCGGTTACTACGGCGGCGAAGGCGCCCGGTTGGTCAACACCGCCAGCAACGTCACCGTCCCCAACAACCTCACTTGCAAAACGGCAAAACCGGATCCAGTCACCGGCGAATACAGCTGCGCAAACTGGAGCGTCGCCTACACCGTCCCCTCCTCCGCCCTGGCGGCAACCGGCGTCTACATCGCGAAGCTGACCACGGTCGGCGGCACCGCGCTGGAAAACACGATCCCGTTCGTCGTCCGCGACGACAGCGCGACGGTCAAATCGAAGATCCTCGTCGTCCTCCCCACCGCCGACTACGCGGCCTACAACAGCTGGGGCGGCAAGAACCTCTACTACGACCGCGTCGGCGGCGACACGGTCCAGGCCTCGGGCACCGGGCGCGCGGTCAAGGTCTCCTTCGACCGGCCGATGTTCGACGGCAACGAGGACCGCGACCGCATCTTCGGGCCGGAGATGGAAACGATCTACTGGCTCGAGAAGGAGGGCTACGACGTCTCCTACAGCGATGACGTCGCGGTCCACCAGAACCCGGCCTCGCTCAAAGAACACAGCATCGTCATCGTCCCCGGCCACTCCGAGTACTGGTCCGAAGAGGAGCTCAAAGGCTTCAAGGCCGCCCGCGACGCCGGGGTCGACATCGCCTCCTTCAGCGCCAACACCTCCTACTGGAAGGTCCGCTACGAGAACGGCAGCCGCACCCTCGTCTGTTACAAGACGGTGCAGGGCGACGGCTCGGGCGGCAGCGGCGCGATCTCCGACAACGACTGGGGGCCGGACGGCGTCAAAGGCACCGCCGACGACGCGCTCGGCCTCGACGGCATCGCCGGAACCGCCGACGACCAGCCGCAGAACTCGACCACCACCTGGCGCGACGACGGAGCGCCGAAAGGCGACCCGAACGCTCCTCCCGGCGGCCGCGTTGGTCCCAACGTGCCCGAGAACTCGCTCTGGGGCGTCATGTACTTCGGCGACAACGCCGCCCAGAGCTATCCGCTCAGCATCCCCGCGGGCAACGCCAACGAAGAATTCTCCTCCGACCGGATCTGGCGAAACACCGGGATCTCGGAGAACAAAACGACGACGATCGGCGACGAAATCGTCGGCTGGGAGTGGGACTCGGTGCCGACCCAACCCCAGTACCTCGCCCAGCAGCCGGCCGGGGTGAAGAAGCTGACCTCGACCAACGCCGACGCGCTCGGCGGCAGTCAGAACAGCTGGCTGATCGACGAGGGCCACCAGCGCACCAACTTCCCGCCCGCCGGCCTCGACGGAACCGTGCATGCGGTCAAGTACAAAGCGCCCAGCGGCGCCCTCGTCTTCGCCTCCGGGACGATGCGCTGGTCCCGCGGCCTGGAGTCCGAAAGCGACCCCCGGATCGAACAAGCGACCTACAACATCCTCTCCGACATGGGCGCGCAGCCGGCTACCCCGAGCGGGATCACCCTCGACCCCGCCGGCTCCAACCAGCTCCCCAACGCCTCCTTCACGCTCACCCCCAACCCGGTCGGGTTCAACACCACGGTCACCTTTAACGGCTCCGCCTCGAACGACCCCGACGGCTCGATCGCGAAATGGGAATGGGACCTCGACGGCAACGGCACCTACGAGGTGAGCTCGACCACCAGCTCGAGCACGACCCGCAAATACACCTCCGACGCCTCGATCGACGTCCGCCTGCGGGTGACCGACAACAAAGGCGCGACCGACGTCTCGATCAAAACCCTCACCGTGATCGGCAACCAGTTCCCCGTCGCCTCGCTGACGGCGAGCCCGAACCCGGTGATTCAGGGCCTCCAGGTCAGCCTCGACGCCTCCGGATCGAAAGACCCGGACGGCTCGATCGTCAAATACGAATGGGACCGCGACGGCAACGGGACCTACGAGACCAACACCGGCACCACCCCCACCACCTCGACCACCTACGCGACGCCGGGAACCGTCCAGGTCAGCGTCCGCGTCACCGACAACGGCGGCAAACAGGCCACGCAGACCATCCCGGTCACGGTCAGCGTCGCCGGGGTCAGCAGCTACTCCGACGCCGTCAAAGACACGCCAGGCTTGATCCACTACTGGCGCCTCGGCGAGACCTCCGGCACCTCCTTCGCCGACAGCGTCGGCAGTGCCAACGCGACCACCAAAGGCGGGCCCACGCTCGGCGTCTCCGGCGGCATCGCCGCCGACCCGGACCTGGCGGCCCGCTTCGACGGCGTCGACGACACCGCCCAGGCACCCGTCGACCTCTCCGGGCTGAGCACGATCACGGTCGAGTTCTGGCTCTACGTCGACAGCTACACCAACGACGACGCGATGACGCTGGAGCACACCAGCAACTTCAACCAGAACAAAGGCGGCTTCCTGATCGACCCCAACGCGCCCCAGGGCGGTGGCAAGTTCGGGATCGGGATCGGCACGCCGGACACCCGCAACGACGCCTACTTCGAACGGCCCAGCGCCGGCCAGTGGCACCACTACGCGATCGTCCTCGACGCGACCGCGCCTGCCGCCTCGGAGATCACCCCTTACGTGGACGGCAAAGCGGTGGCTTACACGAAGAGCGCGACCGGCACCGGCTCCGGGGCGTTTGCCAACGCGACCCTCAACTTCATGTCGCGCGCCGGCAGCGCCTACTTCGAGCGCGGCGCCCTCGACGACGTGGCGATCTACGACCGCGCCCTCACCGCCGCGCAGATCTCCGAACACCAGGCGAGCTTCGGCACCAACCGGCGACCGGTCGCCTCCTTCACCCCGACCCCCTCCCCGGTCCTGACCGGCGTCCCGGTGACGCTCAACGGCGCCGGCTCCAGCGATCCGGACGGCTCGATCGTCAAATACGAATGGGACCTCGACGGCAACGGGACCTACGAGACGAACACCGGGTCCTCCGCGACCACCTCGAAAACCTTCAGCGCCAACGGCGAATACACGCTAGGCCTCCGCGTCACCGACAACCTGACCGGGACCGACACCACGACCCGCGCGATCAAAGTCGGCCCGCAGCCGCCGAGCGCATCGTTCACCGCTACGCCCAACCCGGCGACGGTCGGTGGCTCGATTCACTACGACGCCTCCGGCTCAAAAGACCCGGACGGGACGGTTGTCAAATACGAGTGGGACCTCGACGGCAACGGCAGCTTCGAGACCGACACCGGCGCCACCGCAAGTGCCGATCGCGTCTACAGCGCCGCCGGCACCTTCGACGTCGGCCTGCGAGTGACCGACAACAGCGGCACCAGCGCGACCAAAACGCTGCCGGTGACGGTCAACAGCGGCGGCGTCAGCAACTACGGGGATGCCGTGCTGGAAACCTCAGGACTGGTCGGCTACTGGCGGCTCGGTGAGAGCAGCGGACCGAGCATTGCCGACAGCAAGGGAACCGCAACCGGGACCGCTTCAGCCGGAGTCGGGTTCGGCCAGGCCGGCGCCGTCGGCGGCGACCCCAATACCGCCGCCCGTTTCGACGGCGACGACTACGCCAAAGCTCCTCTCAACCTCTCGGGCACGAGCAAAGCCACGGTCGAGTTCTGGCTCAAGTGGGATGGCTACGTCGATGACGACGCGCTCGCGCTCGAGCTGACCGAAAACTTCAACCAGAACAGCGGCGGCTTCATCGTCGACCCGAACGCCCCCCAGGAAAACGGCAAGTTCGGCGTCGGCATCGGCGAGGGCGCATCGCGCAACAACGTCTTCTTCGCCCGGCCGAGCGCCGGCGCCTGGCACCACTACGCCTTCGTCCTCGACACCACCGCCGCGCCGGCGCAACAGATCATCCCCTACGTCGACGGCCAGGCGGTCAGCTACACCAAGACCGCCAGCGGTACCGGCGGCGGCAACTTCGCCAACTCCGTGCTCAACTTCATGTCGCGGAACGGACAGGGGCTGTTCGGCCGCGGCACGCTCGACGAGGTCGCGATCTACAACCGAGCGCTCAGCGCCAACGAGATCGCCGCCCACAAAGCTGCCAACGGCGCCAACCACAAACCGACGGCGGCGCTGACGATCACCCCGAACCCGGTAGCGATCGGTGGCAACGCCACCTTCGACGCCTCCGGCTCGACCGATTCCGACGGCACGATCTCCAAATACGAGTGGGACCTCGACGGCAACGGGACCTACGAGACCAACACCGGTTCGACCCCGACCGCCAGCGCTAAATACACGACCGAAGCGCAAATCCCGATTTCGGTCAGGGTCTACGACGACAAACTCGCCGTCGACACCGAAACCAAGACGCTGAAAGTCGGTGGCCCCGATCCCCAGCCGCCGGTCGCGGCGTTCAGCGCGACGCCGAACCCGGCGATCACCGATCTACCGGTCCAGTTCGACGCTGCCGCGGCAAAAGACACTGACGGCACGATCGTCAAATACGAATGGGACCTCGACGGCAACGGGACCTACGAGACCAATACCGGCTCGACCGCAACCACCCAGCACAACTACAGCTTCGCCGGCACCGTGCAGACCCGCCTGCGGGTCACCGACGACAGCGGCATGACCGACACCGCGACCGTCCCCCTCACGATCAACTCCAGCGGCGCCAGCAACTACGGCGACGCGGTGCTCGACACCCCCGGCCTGGTCGGCTACTGGCGCCTCGGTGAGAGCACCGGTCCAAGCCTCGCTGACAGCAAGGGCAGCGCCACCGGAACCGCCTCCGGCGGTGCCATCTTCGGCCTTCCCGGCGGCGTCCTCGGCGATCCCAACACGGCGATCGGCTTCGACGGCAAAGACGACTTCGCCAGTGTCCCGCTCAACCTCTCCGGATCGAACAAGGCCACGGTCGAGTTCTGGCTCAACTGGAGCGCTTATGAAACCGACGACGACCTGGCGATGGAGCTGACCCCGAACTTCAACCAGAACAGCGGCGGCTTCATCGTCGACCCGAACTCCAGCCAGGGCAACTTCGGGGTCGGGATCGGGGTCGCCGACTCCCGCAACAACGCCTTCTTCGCCCGGCCGAGCGCCGGTCAGTGGCACCACTACGCACTGGTCCTCGATACCACCGCCCCCGCGGCGCAACAGATCACCCCGTACGTCGACGGTCAGCCGGTCGCCTACACGAAGACCGCCGATGGCACCGGGGCCGGCAACTTCGCCAACTCGACCCTCTTTCTGATGTCGCGCGGCGGCCAGTCCCTGTTCGGGGCGGGCACCGTCGACGAGGTAGCTGTCTACAACCGCGCCCTCAGTCCGGCCGAAATCGCCGAGCACAAGGCGAGCCACGGCGTCAACCGGCGCCCCCACGCGGTTCTCTCCGCCACCCCGAACCCGGTCGAAACGGGGACGCAGGTCAGCTTCGACGCGTCCGGCTCGACCGACCCTGACGGCTCGATCGTCAGCTATCAGTGGGACCTCGACGGCAACGGCAGCTTTGAGACCGACACCGGCAATGTCGCGACCGCGAAAGCCACCTACTCGCAGGAGGGCAAAGTCACGGTAACGGTAAGGGCGCGCGACAACGAAGCGGCGACAGACACCGAAACCGTCGTGCTCACCGTCGCGAACAAAGAGGAACCGCCTCCGCCACCGCCGACCGTCAGCTACTCGAAAGCGGTGTCCGAAACTCCCGGCCTAATTCACTACTGGCGCCTTGGCGACAGCGGCGGCGCCACCCTCGCCGACAGCGCCGGCAGCGCTCCCGCCACGCTCCTCGGCGGCCCGACGCTGGGATCGACCGGACCGCTCGGCGGTACCGCTGTCGGCTTCGATGGAGTCGACGATGCCGCCGCGGCAGCGGTCAACCTCTCGGCGACGACCGACCTCACGGTCGAGTTCTGGCTCAAGTGGAACGGATACGCCGACGACGACCGTCTGGCAATGGAGCTGACCGAAAACTTCAACGCCAACTCGGGTGGCTTCCTGATCGACCCGAACTCGAGCCAGGAAGAATTCGGTGTTGCGATCGGGGAAGGCGAATCTCGCAACAACGCCTTCTTCGCCCGCCCCAGCGCCGGCGCCTGGCACCACTACGCCTTCGTCCTCGACACCGCGGCCCCGGCCGCCCAGCAGATCGTCCCCTACGTCGACGGCAAACCCGCCACCTTCAGCAAGGGCGCCAGCGGCAGCGGCGCCGGAGCCTTCGCCAACAGCACCCTATACCTGATGTCACGCGCGGGAGCGAACTTGTTCGGCGCCGGGACCCTGGACGAGGTCGCGATCTACGACCAGGCGCTGAGCGCCAGCCAGATCGCCGCCCACTTCGCCGCCAACGCGGACTGAGCGCCTCAGCCGGACTCGTCGGCGCCGGCGTCGCGTCCTAGCCCCATCGGGCGCGCCTGGCCGTCGATATCGGTGGCGTCGTTGCTCTCGGCGTTCGGGACGAGGTCGCGGGCGGCGCCGCCGGTGAGGTGGTAATCCATCCCGACCCCGTTGACGGCGTTGGCGTAGGGGTAGGCGCCGCCGAGGTTGACGTCGCCGGTGCCGCAGGCCATCCCCTTCCAGAGGTTGTACCGGAAGACCACGCCTCGAAGTGAGCAGGAGCCGTAGGTCGGCTGGCCGATGTTGCCGACCACCCGGAAGTTCGAGTAGGCCGGGTTGAGGCCGTTGTCGTCGAAGGAGAAGTAGCCGTTGGCGCTGTTGTGGCGCACGGTGGTGTTGGCGAAGTCCGAGCTGCCACCCGAGAACGCCAGCGTGCTCGAACCCGAGCCGGTACCCCCCTCT
>Ga0209152_10000033_pt1 | contig 69034 bp, 59 predicted proteins | sample GraSoiAngelo_107_FD_185873 | JGI IMG/M metagenome (GOLD analysis project Ga0209152, IMG submission 185873) | Grasslands soil microbial communities from the Angelo Coastal Reserve, California, USA - 14_0903_09_30cm (SPAdes) (version 2) | ecosystem: Environmental > Terrestrial > Soil > Grasslands...
AAGGCGTCGGAGTGGGTGTTGCCGCGCTGGCCCGCTTCGAACTCGTCGTAGGGGAAGAAGTTGATCAGTTCGATCCCGCAACCGCCGCCGTTCCAGGTGACGTTGCAGTCGTCGCTGTTACCGCGGCCTTCGCCGTCGCCGACCGAGACCAGGGTCAGCTCGTCGGGCTGGCCGGCATCCCAGCGGTAGAGGTCCTCGCTGGAGTCTTCGTCGTCGGGCGTCAGCTGCGCGGTGGCGTCGATGTAGATCGTCCGCAGGTCGGCGGTCGCGCCGACGTAGCGGATCTGTTTCCCGGGAGCGATTTCCTCGGTCCGCTCGCCGTCGATGCGGACGTACATCGGCCCCGGCACCCATTTGTCGCGGAAGTTGCCTTCGGCCATGAGGACCGCTGAGCCGTCGTCGGAGACGTCGTAGAGCCAACCCATGAAGGGGCTGCCGTCCTTCCGCACGGAGGCGAGCTCGACCGATCCCGTCGCCAGGTCGTTGTCGTAGATCGAGGCGGCGGGGAGCGGCGGGAATTCGTAAGGGTTGCAGCAGGCGATCTCTTCGGGGAAGCCGGTTCCGCCGGAGGCGAAGACGACGTTGGAGGAGAAGACGAAGTGGCTGAGGTCCTCCGAGGCAGTCGGCAGGCCGACGAAGTCGTAGCCGCCGGCGACCTCGTCGACGTTGGTCGGCCAGCGTTCGAGCAGCTCGCCGGAGGTGCTGTCCCAGACGAACGGAGCGTTCGACGGGTCGCCGTTGAGGCCGTGGACGTTGCCGCCACCGGGCCAAGCGCGGTCCCACTGGACGATCCGGTCCATGCCCGGGTCGGTCAGCAGGTCACGCTGCCACTTGCTAATCCCGACCGTGGACTGGCTGTATTCGTCGAGTGAGTTCAGCGGCGGGCGGCCCATCTGGAACCCTTCTGAGGCCGGTTTGCCGATGAACCTCTGCGTCCATTTCTCGTCGGTGCGCGTGGAGACGTAGAGGTCACCGGTGACGTTCGCCGGTTCGCCCGTTTCCTCGTTGAAGACGCCGAAGTCACCGGTGTAGGCGATCCGCGAGGGGCTCGTCGCGTACGGGCTGGTCGGTCCCCCGAGCGGGAAGATCTGGGTCCCCTGCGAGTTTTCCGGCGTGGTCAGCTCGTAGGCGCGGCAGTCGGGCAGGCTGTTGGAACCCGTTTCCTGGCGCAGCTGCGCGTTCGGGCAGGCGGGCGGGTAAAAGCCGAACGTCTGGTCGGGGGAGACGGTTTTCCCGTACTCGTTTTCGGCGACCAGCCTGAAGTGGTAGGTGACACCCTCGACGAGATTCACGATCTGGGCGCTGACCGGGACGAAGGCGGTGCCGGAGCCGGCGTCGCCGACCGGCGTTTTGTTCCCGTAGCTGAAGTTCTGGCCCCATTCGAAGTAGTAGGTCGTCTCGCCGTAGCGGGGGTTGACTTCACCGGCGAGTTCGGCCGAGGTGGCGAAGACTTTGCGGGTGAAGATGTTGTTGACGATCGGCGGTTCCGCCGCCTTGAAGGTGGCGTCGGCGCTGTAGGTGGTCCCAATCGAGCTGGAGGCGACGATGCGGTAGTGGTAGATACCGCCTTCCGTCAGGCCAGAGACGGTGACCGACGGGACCTCGACCCGACCGCTGCCGGGGGCGACGGAGTTGCCGGGCGGCAGCGGGGTCGTGTTCCCGTAGCTCGTGGTCTCGCCCCATTCGAAGTAGTAGTGGACTTCGTGGGAGTCGGCGTCGAAGGAGCCGTTGAGCTCGGCTGATTCGCTGGTGACCGCGGTTGGCGGGTCGGCGGTGAGGTTGGTGACGGCGGGTGCGGTCGTGAAGCTTTCGTCCTGGCCGCGGGAGGTTCCGTCGGCGTCGACCGCGACGAGGCGGTAGTGGTAGGTCGTGCCGCCCTGCAGGCCGCCGAGCGCGACCGGGTCGACTTCCTGCTGACCGGCGGTGGAGCCGGCGTCGTTGCCGGGCGGCGCCGGGGTTTTGTTGCCGTAGTCGACCGACGCTCCCCATTCGAAGTAGTAGTGGGTGTCACTGCCGTCGCCGACGAAGGAGCCGTGGAGGGTCGCGCTCTCCTTCGTCACGTCGCTTGCCGCGCCGGTGGAGACGCCTTCGATCGCCTGGGAGGTGGTGAGGGTCCGCTCGCCGCCGACGTTGGTGCCGTTGGCGTTGGTGACGAAGAGGCGGTAGCGGTAGGTCGTCCCGGAGACGAGGCCAGTGAGATTCGCGGTGACCGAGGTCGGGCTCGCGATCGGGGTGCCGGGGGAGGCGGCCGGGACGCAGGGCGCCGACCCGTCCGAGTAGCCGGAGTCCTCGCCGAAGCGGAACTCGCAGCCGACGATCCCACCGGCCGAGTCGGGGTCGACCGAGCCTTCGACTTTGGCGGTGGAGGTGCCGACTTCGCTCGCCTCGCCCGTCGTCGCCGTCGGCAGCTGCACCTCCCCCGAGCCATAGACGAAGATGCCGCCGCCCGCGTCGGCGGCGAGGACATTGCCGCTGCCGTCGCCGGCGATCCCGGCCGAGCCCGTGGTCGAACCGAAGGGCGAGCCCACGGCGGCGCCGGTGGTGTCCCGCTCCAGCAGCTCGTGGCCGCGGTCGACCAGGAGGTGGTCGCTCACCGGGTCGACCCCCAGCCGCGGCACCGAGGTGTCCGGTTCGATCACGGTGCCGACCGGAGAGGGCAGGTCGAACTGGGAGGCCGGGTACCTGGTCAGCGGGTAGCCGCCGTAGACGGCACCGCTCGAGTCAACCTCGCCGGGACAGAAGTCTCCGTGCAGGACTCCGTTCGGTTTCGCCAGCGCCGGGTTGCCGGTCGGGGGCGCGTACCTGCTGACCGTGTCGGCTTGGGTGTCGGTGACGTAGACGGCGCCGGTCGCCTGGTTGACGGAGACGCCGCAGATGCCGAACGGACCCTGGGCTCGATGGGGTCCGAGGGTGCCGAGGTAGGTCCCAGTCTCGTCGAAGACGAAGACGGCGACGTCGTGTTCGCTGTCGTTGCTCCGACCCAGGTAGATGTTGCCGTCCGCGGGGCCGCCGGAGCGGTCGACGGCGAGGAAGGCGCCGAACCAGGGCAGGATTCCAAACGTCCCTCCCCCGGGCCCGGTCAAAGTGTTGCCCGCGATGTAGGAGGCGGTGGCGCTGAACGGGACCGGGTCGCCGCTGGGGCTCAGTTTGATCACCCGCGGCTGCCCTTCGACGGCGACGGTGTAGACGTTGCCGGAGGAGTCGAGGGCGAGCCCGTTGGGGTTGGTGTTCGGCCCGACGCTCATCGTCTGCAGCAGCGAGCGACCGGTCGCGGCCGAAGCCGGGACGCTGCCGATCGCCAGCAGCGCAAGGGCGACGAGCAGAGCAAAAGTCGGAACGGTCCAAACCGCCGAAACGCCTCGATCCCGATTCAAAAGCAAACCCCTCTCCCTGGCCCTGAGTGAGCCGGGACCTGCCGGCTCGTTTCCCTGTTTCGGCTCCGCACCCCTCTAGCGAGGTATCCCCGTGCGAAGTTGCGGCAAGATAGACACCTTCACATATCTTTGTCAAGTTCCGATCGCCGAATATCTCGGATTTCTTCTATAGACACGCGTATACATAGGGAAAGCCTCACTCCCTGATAGAGAATGAAGCTTTCTGCATTAGACAGAGAACTTAGATGTTTAAGGGCGCCCGGGAGCGCCGAGCGCGACCGCTGGATCCTCCCGCCGGAGCGACGGGGCAAGCCCGAGCGCGACGGCGCCAGAGGCGAGCGAGGCGAGGACGGCGAAGAGATAGGCGCTGTCTGAGACGTGCAGCGCCTGCCGTAAGTCGGCCGGTTCGCCGACGATCGCGATCAGGATCGCGGTGCCGAGAACGGCGCCGACCTGGCGGAACGCTGCGTTGACGGCGCTGGCGGTGGCGAAGCGGTCGTCGGCGACGTCGCGGACGGCGGCCGATCCCAAGGTGGGGAAGGCGAGGCCGATACCGATCCCGGTCAGGATCGCCCCAGGAAGCCAGAGGCCCACGTAGTCGGGCTCGGCGCCGGCGGCGCGGAGGACCAGGGCGCCGGCGGCAAAGACGATGGTCCCCGGCACGACGACGGCGCGGTGGCCGAAACGGTCGGCGAGCTTGCCGGCGGGGCCGGAGACGAGGGTGGTCATCGCCGGGCCGGGGAGAGCGGCGAGGCCGGCGCTGAGAATGCTGTAGCCCCAGACGGTGGTGAGGAAGAGGACATTGCCGAGGATCAGCGAGAAGAAGGCGGCGGCGAAGAGCAGCGTCCCGAGGTTGCCGAGCGAGAAGGAGCTGTGGGCGAAGAGCGCCGGCTCGACGATCGGTCGCGGGTGGCGGAGGCTGCGGGCGACGACGGTGCCGAGCAGGAGCGCGGCGGCCGCGAAGGCGGCGAGCGTCTCGGCCGAGGTCCAGCCCCAGTCATTGCCCTCGACGATCCCCAGGGTCACCGCCGCCAGCCCGAGCGCCAGCATTAGCGCGCCGGGCAGGTCGGGTAGCCGGCTGTCGCGAATCGGCTGCTCGGGGAGGAGTCGGCGGCCGGCGCGCAGAAGCGCAGCGCCCAGCGGCAGGTTGACGAGGAAGACGAGGCGCCAGCTGTCGAGTTCGACCAGGGCGGCGCCGAGGGTCGGCCCGGTCGCCGCCGCGGCTGCCGCGGCGGCGCCCCAGAGGCCCACCCCGGTCGATCGCTTCTCGGCGGGAAAGCTGTCGAGGACGATCGCCAGCGAGGTCGGCGCGATCGCCGCCGCCCCGAATCCCTGGAGGACGCGGAAGGCGATCAGCGCCTCGAGCGAGGGGGCGGCAGCGCAGAGCAGGCTCGCGAGGGTGAACAGAGTCAGCCCGCCGAGGAAGACGCGCTTGTGGCCGAAGCGATCGGCGAGGCCGCCGGCCGGCACCAGCAGCGCCGCGATGACGACGAAGTAGCCGTCGAGGACCCAGGAGAGGAGACCACGGCTCGCCTCCGGGAACGAGGCCGAGATGTCCGGGAAGGCGATGTTGACGATCGTCGTGTCGAGGAAGACGAGGAAGGCGCCAGTGCAAGCGATGAGGACGCTCGCTCTATGACCGCGGTCATACATCGTGGTGGCGACTATACTATGACCGTGGGCATAACGCGACTAGTCGATGCGAAAGCGGTCGAGCCGACCCGCCGGGACGGGCGCGACCGGCTCCTCAACGGCGCCCGCAAGCTGCTCGCTGAGAAGGGCTACGCGGGGATGGAGCTGCGCGACGTCGCCGTCAGCGGCAAGGCTCCCCGCGGCTCGATCTACCACCACTTCCCCGGCGGCAAGAAGCAGCTAGCGGTCGAGGCGGCCGAACTCGAGGGACGCGAAATCCGCGCCGCGATCGAGAGCTCGCTTGCCGAGCTCGGCCTCGCCGAGACCCTCGCCACGTTCGGCGAGATGTTCCGCCGCCGCGTCAAGGACAAGCCCGAGCGCCTTGGCTGCCCCTGTGCCGCGGCGGCGCTGGCCCGGCCCGAGGACCCCGCCCTCGCCGCCGCCGCCACCGCCGCCTTCGAAAGCTGGGAAGCGCCGATCGCCGCCGCCCTGCGCGAGGAAGGCGTCGCCGCAGCGGACGCCGCCAACTTCGCCGGCCTCGTCGTCTCGACGATCGAGGGGGCATTGGTGCGAGCCCGCGCCGCCGGCGACGAGGCCCCGCTCGCCTCCGCGGTCGCCGGTCTGCAGCAGGCGCTCCAGGCTTTGCTCGACCGCTAGTGCCGGTTTAGACAAGCAGTCACCCGGGCAACTTCTTCAATGCACCCCTTGGGAAGGGGCGCCGGGATGGAGAAGCAATCGTGAAATCCAGTTGGGTGAGACGAGCCGGAGTCTGTCTCGTCGCCTCGGCCTTGGCCGCCGTCGCCCTCGCCGCCTGCGGCGGCTCCTCGGACGAAAGCGGTCCGCCGGAGCTCACCTTCTTCGTCGCGATCCAGCCGGGCGGGACGATCGAGGAAGTCTCGAAACGGTGCTCGGAAGAATCGAAAGGCAAGTACACGATCACGCCGGAATTCCTTCCCACTGACGCCAGCCAGCAGCGCGAACAGCTGGTGCGGCGGCTCGGGGCCGAAGACTCCTCGATCGACATCATCGGCATGGACGTGATCTGGACCGGCGAGTTCGCCAACGCGGGCTGGGTCGAAGAATGGACCGGCGCCGACAAGAAAGCGGTCACCGACAAGGTCTTCCCCAACGTGATCGAGACGGCCTCCTATGAGGACAAGCTCTACGCGGCGCCGTTCAACACCAACACCCAGCTGCTCTGGTACCGCAAAGACCTCGTCAAGCAGCCGCCGAAAACCTGGGACGAGATGATCGAACAGGCCGAAGGGTTAAAAGAAGCCGGCTCGATCCAGGTGCAGGCGAGCCGCTACGAGGGCTACATGGTCTTCGTCAACGCGCTGATCGAGAGCGCCGGCACCGAAATCCTCTCCGGCCCCGAAGAAGTCGACCTCGAACAGGGGCCGACCGAACAGGCGCTGGCGGTGATCGGCAAGCTCGCCAACGGCGGCGCCGCGCCGCCGAGCCTTTCGACTTCCGACGAGGACAGCGCCCGGCTCGCCTTCGAGGCCGGCGAATCAGCCTTCATGACCAACTACACCTTCGCCTACGCGAGCGCCCAGGAAGAAGCGCCGGACATCGGCAAAGAGATGGGCTACGCGCGCTTCCCGCAGGTCGACGAGGGCAAGCCGAGCAAACCGCCGCTCGGCGGCTTCAACCTCGCGGTCAGCTCCTACTCGAAGAACAAGGACGTCGCCTTCGAAGCGGCCACCTGCCTATCCAACAAAACCAGCCAGAAAACGGCGGTCGAACTCGACGGCTTGCCCCCGTCGCGCTCGGACCTCTACACCGACAAAACGGTGACGAAAGCGTATCCCGGCTTCGCCCAGCTGGTGAAGGAATCAATTGAAGAATCGGGGCCGCGGCCGACCACCCCCGCCTACCAGGACGTCTCGCTGGCGGTCCAGCGGGCGCTGCACCCGCCGGACAAGATCGACGCGAGTGACACCGAATCGATCTACGACGAACTGAAGTCCAAGGTCGAAGACGCGGTCAAGCGGGAAGGGCTGCTCTGATGACGGTCAACGCGCCCGCCAATCCAAATCCGCCGGAGGCCGCGCCGGCCAAAGCCTCCTCGCGGACCCGTTCGGAGCACAAACTCGCCTGGATGTTGTGCGCGCCGGCGGTGCTGGCGATGCTGCTCGTCACCGCCTATCCGATCGCCTACGCGATCATCCTCTCGCTGCAGGACGTCGACCTCCGCTTCCCCGACGAGGGCGGCTTCGTCGGCCTCAGCAACTACAGCGCCGTCCTCAGCTCCGACCTCTGGTGGACGGACATCTTCAACACCGTCTTCATCATGTTGATCTCGGTCTCGATCGAGCTCGTGCTGGGGATGGCGATTGCGCTGGTCATGCACCGGGCGATCTTCGGCCGTGGCGTCGTCCGCACCTCGGTCCTCATCCCCTACGGGATCATCACCGTCGTCGCCGCCTTCGCCTGGCAATTCGCCTTCAGCCCGGAAACCGGGTTCGTCAACAACCTGCCGCTGATCTCCGACGAAATGGACTGGTTCGGCGGCCGCTTCAGCTCCTTCGCCGTGATCATCATGGCCGAGGTCTGGAAAACGACCCCGTTCATGGCGCTGCTGCTGCTGGCCGGGCTGGTGACGATCGACAGCCAGCTCTACGAGGCGGCAAAAGTCGACGGCGCCAGCGCCTGGCAGCGCTTCACCCGAATAACCCTGCCGCTGATGAAGCCGGCGATATTGGTTGCCCTGCTGTTCCGCACCCTCGACGCCTTCCGCGTCTTCGACACGATCTTCGTCATGACCCGCGGTGCGCTCGACACCGAATCGGTCTCGATCCTCGGCTACAACCAGCTGATCAGCCGCCTCAACCTCGGGCTCGGCTCGGCGGTCTCGGTGCTGATCTTCCTCTGCGTCTTCCTCATCGCCTTCGTCTTCGTCAAGGGCTTCGGGGCCAAGGTCGAGGAAGGACGACCGGGAGGCTGAGATGGAACGAAGCGGACGCGACTACGCCCTCTGGACCATCGCCATCGCGCTGGTGGTGATCTTCGCCCTGATCCCGGTGGTCTGGCTGATCTCGATCTCGCTGAAGCCACCGGAAGCGCTGACCGACCAGCGCTTCATCCCCTCCGACGTCTCCTTCGACAACTACAAGAGCCTGTTCGAAGGCGGGATCGACGACAGCCCCTTCATTAAGCCGCTGATCAACTCGATCGGGATCGCCCTGATCACGACCGCGATCTCGATCGTCCTCGCCTCCTTCTGCGCCTACGCGATCGCCCGCCTCGAATTCCCCGGCAAGCGGGTGATCCTCGCCGGGGCGCTGGCGATTGCGATGTTCCCGCCGATCTCGACCGTCGGGCCGCTCTTCGACATGTGGCGGGCGCTCGGGCTCTACGACACCTGGCTGGGGCTGATCATCCCCTACCTCACCTTCTCCCTGCCGCTGGCGATCTACGTCCTCGTCGCCTTCTTCCGGGAGATCCCGTGGGAGCTCGAGCAGGCGGCCCAGGTCGACGGGGCGACCCCGTTCCAGGCCTTCACGAAAGTGATCGTGCCGCTGGCGGCGCCGGGCGTCTTCACCGCCGCGATCCTCGTCTTCATCTTCTGCTGGAACGACTTCCTCTTCGCGATATCGCTGACCAGCTCAGACGCCTCGCGAACCGTTCCCGCCGCCCTCGCCTTCTTCACCGGCGAATCGTCGTTCACCGCACCGACCGGCAGCATCGCCGCCGCCGCGGTGGTGGTGACGGTGCCGATCATCATCTTCGTACTCATCTTCCAGCGCCGAATCGTCGCCGGGCTCACCGCCGGCGCCGTCAAGGGATAAGGAGCAAACCGATGTCAGAGATAGTCCTCGAGGGAGTCACCAAGACCTTTGCTGACGGCTTTGAAGCCGTCAAAGACCTTGATCTGGACATTTCAGATGGCGAGTTCATGATCCTCGTCGGCCCGTCGGGCTGCGGCAAGTCGACGGCGCTGCGGATGATCGCCGGGCTCGAGGACATCTCTCGCGGCGAGGTGAAGATCGGCGGCGAGACCGTCAACGACCGCTCGCCGAAGGACCGCGACATCGCGATGGTCTTCCAGAACTACGCGCTCTACCCGCACATGACGGTGCGCGAGAACATGGGCTTCGCGCTGAAGCTGGCGGGCACCGACAAGGGCGAGATCGACAAGAAGGTCGAGGAGGCGGCGCGGACGCTCGACCTCGAGCAGCACCTCGACCGGCGGCCGGCCAACCTCTCCGGCGGCCAGCGCCAGCGGGTGGCGATGGGGCGGGCGATCGTCCGCGACCCGAAAGCGTTCCTGATGGACGAGCCACTCTCCAACCTCGACGCGAAGCTGCGCGTGCAGATGCGGACCGAGGTGGCGAAACTGCAGTCGAAGCTGGAGACGACGACCGTCTACGTCACCCACGACCAGACCGAGGCGATGACCCTCGGCGACCGGGTCGCGGTGATGCGGGCGGGGGTCCTGCAGCAGGTGGGGACGCCGGCCGAGCTCTACGACAACCCGAAGAACCTCTTCGTCGCCGGCTTCATCGGCTCACCGGCGATGAACTTCATGCCGGGCGAGCTGAATGGAGGCAAACTGAAACTGCCGATTGGCGAGGTCGACGTCGGCGACCTCGGCGTCCAGGGCCACGACGGCCAGGTGATCGTCGGGATCCGGCCGGAGAACTTCGAGGACGTCGAGGTGATCGGCGACCTCAAGGAGGAGCGCGGCGTCACTTTCGAGGCCGAGATCGACCTCGTCGAGTCCCTCGGCTCCGACCTCTACGCCTACTTCCACATCGAGTCCGAGGGCGTCCAGTCCGACCAGCTCGCCGACATCGTCGAAGAGAGCCTCGAGGAAACCGGCGCCGGCGAAATCCGCGAGGGCCACGAGCAGATAGTCGCCCGCCTTGACCCGACCAGCAAAGTCAAACGCCGCGACACCGCCCAGCTCTGGGCCGACACCTCGAAGCTCCACCTCTTCGATCCGGAGAGCGGCGACAGCCTAAAAGGTAAATAGGCCGCGGCGACCACTGCCGCCGCGGCCCGAGTCCTATTCGATTCTCAAGCCCGTCGCGGTACCGCCGCTGGTCGCGAAGACTTTCGTCGACCCAACGAGTTTCCCGTCGGTGGCAACCCCGGTCCCGTTCAGGGGGCAGAGGAGGCCGTCTTTGGTTTTCGTATAGGTGAACCCGCTGACGTTGAAGACAACCCGCAGCTTTTTCGGGCTTTCTTTTGTCAGGTTTTCGTAGCTCACCGTCGACAGCCCGTTCTGAGAGCCGATCTGGATTTCGCAGCTTTCGGAGGTGAGGACCATTTTCGCTTCGGCCGGGCAGACGATGTCGACCGTCCCGCTGTAGTTGTCCACCGAGCCGGAGCCGATGTTGAGCCGGTAGGTGCAGCCGTTCGTCGCCAGGTGGGCGGTCATGAACCCGAATGCGGTGCAGCCCACGCCGATTTGGCCGACCGACAACTGGGTCGACGCCGCTTTCAGTTCTCCGGCGAATCCAGCCGAGCCGCATTCTGTCATTTGCCCTTCGAAGGAGAGGATTGTCCCGCTTTCTCCCCCGCCGCCGCCTGTCCCGGTCCCGAGCTGTTCCCCGGTGATATTTGCCGTGTAAGTGTCGGCTTTGAATTGCGCAGCGCCCGCGCCCGCGACCCCCAACATCAGGGTCGCCATGACAGTGGCCGCCACGAGCCCAAAGGCCCTCGTTCCTATTTTCATCTGCCCATCTCCCTTTGCTTGTTGAAAAGGGAGTGGTAATCGGCAGCGAGAGCAAAGTCAAGGATATTTGAGCATTCGCCTAGCGTACAGCGACGGCCAGGGATGACATCAAGGCGACGGCCCCCTCGTCATCGAGACCCTGAACCTCCGTCAGGTCCTGCCAAGTGCGGAAGGAGAGGGCGTGGCCGATCGCGGCGCGGGTGCGCTTGGCGGCGTTGCCGCGGAGGTTGCGGCCGCGCATGAGGATCTCCCCCGCGATCTCCAGGAACTGGTGGTAGGGGGCGAATTTCTCGGCTACGACCGGCACCGACTTTTCGTCGCGCAGGAGCCGGTCGATCATCCCCCCACTGCGGCGGTAGTAGGCGTACATCCGCTCGAGAGCTTGACCTAGCCGCTCTTCCGGATCCTCGACCTGCTCCCAGCGGCTGATGTCCGGCGGCGGGTTCTGTTCCGCCCAGTGCACCGAGCAGGCGCCAAAGAGGGCGCGCTCGTCGGGGAAGTGGCGGTAGAGGGTTGAGCGGCGAACGCCGGCGTGCTCGGCGACCGCGCTCATCGTCGTCTGGGCCGGGCCGAGGGTTCCGTGCAGCTCGACGGCGCTTTCGGTGATCCGCAGCCGCGTCTGCGCCTCGGCTTCGGCGCGGCGCTTCTTCTCGTACTTTCGCTTTCCATCGGACATGTGTGTACGACCAATCTTGACAGATCCGTCAACTGTCGCTACGGTTTTCGCGAAACAGCGGTGTTCAACGAAACTTAGAAGGAGATTTGAGATGGCAACGGTTATTGGTCCCAGCGACGGCAAGGCAGGGTTCCTCGGCAGCATCGGAGTGCGGTTCATGCTCAACGGCGAGGACGCGGGCGGAGACTTCTCTCTGGTCGAACACCCGCTCTCCCCACGAGCCCTGGCGGCGCCGCTGCACCGGCACACCCGTGAGGACGAGTACAGCTTCGTGCTCGAGGGCCGGATGGGCGGGCTGCTCGGCGAAGAGGTGGTCGAGGCCGGCCCCGGAGAGCTCGTCTTCAAGCCGCGCAACGAGTGGCACACCTTCTGGAACGCCGGCGACGAGCCCTGCCGGATCCTCGAGATCATCGCCCCGGCCGGCTTCGAGCACTTCTTCGAGGAGCTGGTCGACATGGGCGGCGTCGTCAACGCGACCGAGGAGAAGCTGGCGGCCCTCAACGACCACTACGGGCTGGAAATGCAGCCAGAGAGCGTCCCCGAGCTGCTCGAGCGCTTCGGCCTCGTGATCGGCGAGCCGGTGGAGGGCGCGCTGCAGCTTGCGTAGCCCTGCCGAACCCGGGAATTTGCGGTAGTCGAAGACGGATAGCGCAGCCGCAGGGCGCTGCTACCCTGCGCGAGTAGGCAGCCTGTCTGTCTGCGCGTCCGTCTTCGACCGCAGCGAGGAATACGCGCTTTGACTCCCGACCAGGGGTTCAGCTTTGACCGTGAGGGGCCGCGAGATGAATGCGGCGTCTTCGGCGTATACGCACCCGGGCACGACGTCGCCCGGCTCGCCTACTTCAGCCTCTACGCGCTGCAGCACCGCGGCCAGGAGTCGGCCGGGATCGCTACCTGCGAGGGCGGAATGCTGACGACGATGCGCGAGCAGGGCCTCGTCTCCCAGGTCTTCGACGAGGAGAAACTGCGAGCGCTGCAAGGGGACATGGCGATCGGCCACGTCCGCTACTCGACCACCGGCGGCGGCTCCTGGGAGAACGCGCAGCCGATCTGGCGCGACGACGGCCGCGAGGTCGCCCTCGCCCACAACGGCAACCTCACCAATGCGGTCGAGCTCTGGGGCGAGCTGAAGGAGAAGGGGCTGCAGTTCCGCGGCACCTCCGACTCGGAGATCATGGCCGCCCTGCTCTCCTCCCATGACGGGAAGATGATCGAGGACGCCGTTGCCGACACGATGCCGCGGCTGCAGGGCGCCTACTCGACCGTGGTGATGACCAAGCGGGCGATCGTCGCCTTCCGCGACCCGCACGGGATCCGGCCGCTCAGCCTCGGTCGCCTCGACGACCGCTTCGTCGTTGCCTCGGAGAGCTGCGCCTTCGACATCATCGGCGCCAAGCTGATGCGCGAGGTCCACCCGGGCGAGATGGTCTCCCTGACCGAGCGCGGATTGGAGACGCGCCAGGTGGTCAAGGCCGAGCGCCGGGCCACCTGCGTCTTCGAGCACATCTACTTCTCCCGCCCCGACAGCCGGCTCGAGGGCAAAGTCCTGCAGCAGTCCCGCGGGCGAATGGGCGAGATCCTCTGGCGCGAGGCGCCGGTCGAGGCCGACCTGGTGATCTCGGTGCCGGACTCCGGCAACCCGGCGGCGGCGGGATTCGCCCGCGCCTCGGGGCTCCCCCGCGACGATGGCCTGATCAAGAACCGCTACGTCGCCCGCACCTTCATCCAGCCCGGCCAGGAGCTGCGCAAGCATGGCCTGCGGCTGAAGTTCAACCCGCTGCCGGAGATCGTCGCCGGCCAGCGCCTCGTCGTGGTCGACGACTCGATCGTCCGCGGCAACACCACCCGCCAGATCGTCGGCATGCTGCGCGACGCCGGCGCCAGCGAGGTGCACCTGCGGATCTCGGCGCCGCCGATCCGCAACCCCTGCCACTACGGCGTCGACATGTCGACCCGCGAGGAGATGATCGCCCACGATCGCTCGATCGAGGAGATCGCCGACGAGCTCGAAGCCGACAGCCTCGCCTACCTCTCGATCGCCGGGGTCTACGAGGCGATCGAAGGCGATCCCGGCGAACATTGCGACGCTTGCTTCACCGGGCACTATCCGCTTGGCGATCCCAACGAGGCGGATGGCAAATTCGCCCTCGAGACGATCGCCGCGGCACCGGCGGGGGGCTAGGGTGAAGCCGCTCATGGGCGGCAGGCAACTCATCTTTGCGACGGTCGTCGTCGCCCTGGTGAGCCTTCTCCCCGCCTCCTCGGCGGCGGCCAAGTTCAAGACCGATCCCGACTCCCACCTGCAGCGCCAGATCGAGGCGATCGTCGGCTCGAAGGGCGGGCCACCCGGGATTTCGGTGCTAATCCGGCGCCGTGGCCACAAGGAATTCTTCAGGGCTGGCAGCGCCGGGGGAGGGCTGTTGCTCAGGCCCGAACTCCGGTTCCGGATCGCCAGCGTCAGCAAGGCGTTCAACGCCTACGTCGCAGCGAAGCTGCTCAACCGCGGCCTCTCCTTCAACACCACCCTCGGCTCGTCGATCCCGGGAACCCTGCCCGCCGCCGAAGCGGTCACCCTGCGGCAGCTGCTGCAGCACACGAGCGGCCTTGCCGAGTACATCCAAGCCCCCGCCTTCGTCGAACAGCTGACCGCCGACCCTAAGCGCTACTTCTCCCCCACCGAGCTGACCGGGTTCGTCCGCGACGCGCCGCTCGAGTTCGCCCCCGGCTCGAAGTACCACTATTCGGATACCGACAACATTGCCGCAGCCTTGCTGGAGGAGAAAGCGTTCGGGGTGCCCTACCAGCAGGTGCTGGCCAAACTCGTGTTCGAACCGCTGGGCATGGCCTACAGCAGCCTGCCTGTGACCCCGCGAATTCCGCGGCCCTTCCTGCACGGGTTCGACGTCGCGCCCGGGAAGAAGCCCGAGGACGTGAGCGAACTGCTGAATCCGGCGGGAGCCTGGGCATCCGGTGGCATCGTCTCCACTTCCCTTGACCTCTCCTACTTCCTCCGCTCCTACGTGCCGACGATGCTGCGGGCGACGCAAGGGCTCACGGGTCGCTTCCGGCCGGGGTCGTCCTCTCCCCCCGGCCCAGGCAAGAACTTCGCCGGGCTCGGGATCTTCCGCTACCACACCGGCTGCGGCACCGTCTACGGCCACACCGGCTCCTTCCCCGGCTACCGCGTCTTCATCGCCGCCAGCGCCGACGGCGAGCGCTCGGTCGTCTTCGTCGCCAACGCCCAGATCGTCCCCGGCGGCGAGGGGTCGCAGAAGGTTGCGAAGGCGATTACGGAGGCGCAGGCGGCGGCCCTCTGCCGCGCCCTCTCCTAATCCCTCTCAGCGGTGCCCGCGATGTTTCCTCTGCCGGTGCTTCGGCTTCACGCAGCGGCGCTTGCCGTGGACGAGCTTCTTTTTGAAGCCGCGTTTGCACTTGAAGGGCTTTTTCGCGGGTGCCGTCGTCGGCGGCGTCATCGTCGACCCGGAGGGTGCGGTGGATGGGGTCTCTACGCCACCCCCGGAGGGGGTTGAGGCGAACTGCGCGGTGACCCCGAGGTCGTCGGTCAGGGCAACTTGGCAGCTGCCGGTGCCCGAGCAGCCCCCACCCGACCAGCCGGTGAAGGTGGAGCCCGGGGCCGGGTCGGCCTCCAGCGTCACCGACAGGCCCTCCTGGAACCGCTGGCTGCAGGTCGATTCGCAGTCGAAGCCTCCCCGGTTGGCGAGAACCGCACCCGAGCCCCCACCCGCCGCCGCCAGCTTCAGTTCGTGCAGGATCGGAACCAGTCCGCGCAGGTGCATTTCGAAATGTCCGGCATCGCCGCCGGCGCCGTCGATCGCGATCCGGTAGTTGACCCCGTAGTGGGCTTCGAAGACCGCGCCGTGGCCTTCGTCGCAGTCGGGGCTGCTGCCTTCGGTGGTCACCACTGGGGTGAGGGCGCCGACGGCGGAGCCGGTGTAGACGCCGACGAGGGAATCGAAGCCGCCGCTGCAGACGTCGATTTCGACTTCAGCGCCTTTCGCGGGAGTCCAGGAGTACCAGACGGAGTGGCCGCCGGGATCGCCTTCGTGTTCGGGCTCCCCGGACTGCTTCGTCGCCAGCTGGGTCGAGCCCGGCAGCCACCATCCGGTCGATCCGGGAATCGTTTCGGCCGCTTCGAATGCGTCGTTCGCAGGCGGGCTGTCGAGGTGCAGCCAGAGCGGCCCTTGGGCGCCGCCTCCCCCGTCGACGGCAATCCGGTACACGGTGTTGGCAACAGCTTCGAAGGTGAGCCGGCTCTGGGGCGAACAGGCGCCGCCACCGTCGTCATTGCTGGCGACTTCGGTCAGGCTGCTGAGGGAGGAGCCGGTGTAGACGGCGAGGAGGGTGTCGAAGCCGCTGTCGCAGGTGTCGAGGCTGAATTCGCCGCTGCGCGGAGCCGTCCACTTGAACCAGAGCGAGTGGCCGCCGGGGTCGCCGGCGTGTTCGGGCTCTTCGGCCTGCCGCGTCGCAAAGCCGCTGGAGCCGAACCCCTGGGCGGAGGATCCGCCGCCGAGCGGCTGGGCCTTGCCGAAGTCGTCGTTGGCCGCGACGGTCTGGCCGATCATCTGCAGTTGGCCGTCGCTCCCTCCCTTGCTGTCGACCACGATCTGGTAGGCGGTGCCGGCGACGGCGCTGAACTCCACCATGCTGTCCGTCGAGCGGCAGTGGCTGACGACGGTGGGCGTGTCGTCGTTGCTCGCGACTTCGGAGAGGCCGCCGAGCGAGGAGCCCGTGTAGACCGCCAGCAGCGAATCGACGTCGCCGGAGCGGGTGCAGGTGTAGAAGGCGACCGACTCGTTCTTCGGCGCCTTCCACCAGTACCAGAGCGAATGGGCGGCCGGCTGACCCGCGTGTTCGGGCTCTTCCGGCTCACTGGTCGTCAGCTCGAGGGGAGGAGCGGCGAAAAGCGGGAACGGCCCGGTAAGGCGTTCCCGGCTGGCGAAGTCGTCGTTCGAGCGCGCCCCTTCGACGGCGAGGTAGAACTGGCCTTCGCCTTCCTTGCTGTCGACGGCAATCCGGTAGGTGGTGCCGGCTTCGGCTTCGAATTCGACCTGGCTGTCGCTGGGCAGGCCACACTTTTCGCCGGGGGCGGTGGTGCCGGTGTCATCGGCGGAGCCGACCGGAGTCAGCGAGCCGAGCGAGGCGCCGGTGTAGACGGCGAGGAGGGTGTCGACTTCAACCCCAACACCGCATGCCTTGGCGATCACGGTCCGACTCGTCTGGGCGGTCCATTCGAACCAAACCGAATGGTCGGCCGGCCGACCAGCGTGTTCGGGCTCTTCCGGCTCGCTGGTTGCGAACGCGGTCGTGCCAAAGGGGACCGAGGCCCCGAGATCCTGCGCCGCGGCGAAGTCGTCGTTGGCGGGCGGCCCCGATAGTTCGAGCATGAAGTGGCCCTGCCTTGCCCCTTCCTTGGAGTCGACGGCGATCCGGTAGGTGGTGCCGGCTTTGGCTTCGATCGCGACCTCGCTGCCGAAATAACGGCAGGAGCGCGGCGAGTCGTCGTTGCTCGCGACTTCGGTCAGCCCGCCGAGAGAGGAGCCGGTGTAGACGGCGAGGAGGGTGTCGGGCCCGCTGTCGGTCAAGGGGCAGGTGGAGATGGTTACCGGCCCGCTCGTCGTCGGGGTCCACGAGTACCAGACCGAATGACCGCCCGGCTCGCCGGCATGTTCAGGCTCGCCTACTTCCTTTGAGGCGCCCCTCGTCCAGTTCAGGTTGTCAGTAGGGAGTTCGGGACTGAGATCATCGGCGGCGGCGAAGGCGTCGTTCTCCGGGGCGGGGTCGATTTTCACCGCGAAGCTGCCGGTGCTGCCCGCCTTGCCGTCGACCGCAATCCGGTAAGAGGTGCTGGCGGTGGCTTCGAATTCGAGTTGACTAGCGGTGTTCTTGCAGGCCGAGGGCGAGTCGTCGTTGCCGGCGATTTCGGTCAGGCCGCCGACCGCCGAGCCGGTGTAGACGGCGAGGAGCGAATCGAGGTTGCCGTCGCCGCACTCGGTCGAGATCCCGTACCGCCCGCTGGCCGGAGGAGTCCATTCGAACCAGACCGAGTGGCCGCCGGGGTCGCCGGCGTGATCGGGCTCTTCCGGCTCCTTCGTCGCCCCTTTGTTGGTCAGCTTGTTGGTGAAGACCTGGACATTCGGCGGCAGGACCTGCGGGCTCGCGAAGTCGTCGTTCTCGGGCCGCCCGCGGATCCGCAGGTTGAACCTGCCCACGGTCCCCCCGGCGCCGTCAACGGCGATTCGGTAGGTCGTGCCGGTTTCTGCTTCGAAGGAGACGCCGCTGTCATTGCCCAGGCATTCGAAGTTCGACACGGCTTCCGGGCCGTCGTCGTTGCTCGCGATCTCGGTCAGGCTGCCGAGCGAAGAGCCGGTGTAGACGGCAAGGACAGCGTCGATCCGGCCGAACTGGGCGCAAGTCGAGACGTCGACCGGTTCGCTCACCGTCGGCGTCCATTCGAACCAGACCGAGTGGCCGCCGGGGTCGCCGGCGTGATCGGGCTCTTCCGGCTCCTTCGTCGAGACTACGTTCGTCGACGTGAGGGTCTGCGGCAGCTGCGCTTCTACGATCTTGGCGTTCGCAAAGTCGTCATTGGCGGGGGCCGCTTCGAATTCGAGTTCGAACGTACCCGAGGTTTCGTCGGCGCCGGCGACCGCGATCCGGTAGGTGATCCCGGCCATCGCTTCGAATTCGGCCAGCCCCGGCTCGGAGAAGATGCAGCCGCTGCTGAACCACGGGGCGTTGTCGGCGACGGGGGTGAGTGCGTTGACCGCGGCGCCGGTGTAGACGGCGATGACCGGTTCGAACGTTTGGCCCAGGCAGGAGCGGACCTTTACTCCGACGGGTCCGCTTTCGGTCGGCGTCCACGAGTACCAGACGGTGTGCGTGGCCAGGCTTTCGGCGTGATCGGGCTCGCCTTCCTCTTTGGTCGCTTCGACGGTGCTACCGGGGCTGGCGTCGTGGAAGGTGCCGGCGAGGCCGGTCGCGGCGGCGAAGGTGTCGTTGGCGGGGGAAGCCGCATGCGCCTCTACTCCTGGGAAGAGGAGCGCCAGGCTCAGGAGGAGAGAGGCAAAAAGCCAGCGACTCGAAATCGATCTGCCTGCAGTACTCAATTCTCCCCCTGGCGTTTGAAGTGCTTGCCCGCCCCGCACCAGAACTCTAGAGGGAAATGGCGCCGCCACCGCCGAATATTTCTTTCGCAAAACGCCCCTGCGAAGATGCCCGCGTGAGCGCCTTCCGGATCGTCGTTCTCGCCTCGGGCAGCGGCACCAACCTGCAGGCGATTCTCGACAGGCTGCACGGGCAGGGACTGGTGGAGGTGGTCGGGGTCGGCTCGGACAAGCCGGGCGCCGGCGCGCTGGAGCGGGCTGCGCGGGCCGGCGTCGACACGGCCGTCTTTCCCGCCGACGCCTACCCGGACCGGATGGGCCGCGATGCGGCGATGGGCGACTGGGTCGAATCCCACCATCCCGGCCTCGTCGTCCTCGCCGGCTACATGCAGCTGCTGACCGAACCGTTCGTCGCCCGCTTCGCGGGGCGGATCGTCAACATCCACCCCGCCCTGCTGCCGAGTTTCCCGGGCCTAGATGCGATCGGCCAGGCCCTGGAGGCGGGCGCGGAGGAGACCGGCGTCACCGTCCATTTCGTCGACGAGGGGATCGACACCGGCCCGGTGATCCTGCAGCGGCGCGTGCCGGTGCCGGTCGGCCGCGAACGCGGGGTGCTCGAGGCCGCCGTCCACAACGTCGAGCACGAGCTCTACCCGGAGGCGATCCGCATGATCGCGGAGGGCAGGGTTAGGATCGACCCCAGCGACCCGCGAAAGGTTGCGATCGATGACTGACCCCGCCACCGACACCCAGACCGACAGCCTCAGCGACGGTCAGGTGCGAGTGCGCCGCGCCCTGATCTCGGTCTCCGACAAGACCGGGGTCGCCGACTTCGCCAAAGGGCTGGCGGCGCTCGGGGTCGAGATCCTCTCCACCGGCGGCACCGCGACGGCGCTGCGCGATGCGGGGCTCGAGGTCACCGACGTCTCCGAGTTCACCGGCCAGGAAGAGATCCTCGGCGGCCGGGTGAAGACGCTGCACCCGCGGCTGCACGCAGCGCTGCTGGCGCGGCGCGGCGACCCGGAGCACATGGCGACGCTGGAGCGCGAGGGGATCGAGCCGATCGACGTCGTCTGCGTCAACCTCTACCCCTTTGAGCAGACCGTCGCCGCTGCCGACGTCGAGCACGACGTCGCGATCGAGAACATCGACATCGGCGGGCCGACGATGATCAGGGCCGCGGCGAAGAACCACGAGAGCGTGGCGGTGATCGTCAAGCCCGAGTCCTACGACGCGGTCTGCGCCGAGCTCGAAGAGAGCGGCGGCGAGATCTCCGCTGCGACCCGCCACTGGCTTGCCAACGAGGCCTTCGCCCAGACCGCGCGCTACGACGCCGCGATCAGCCGCTGGTTCTCGATGGAGTACGAGGACTTCCCCGAACACCTGGCGGTCGCTTACGAGAAGGTGCTCGACCTCTCCTACGGCGAGAACCCCCACCAGCGGGCCGCGCTCTACGCCGAGTCGGGGCTGCGCAGCCACATCCTCTCGCGGACCTCGAAGCTGCACGGGCGGGCGCTCTCCTTCAACAACGTCCTCGACCTCGACTCGGCCCGCAGCCTGGCGAGTGACTTCGAGGAGCCGGCTTGCGTGATCGTCAAGCACAACAACCCCTGCGGGGTGGCGGTCGGAACCGACGCGCTCGACGCCTACCTGGAGGCCCTGGCCTGCGACCCGGTCTCCGCCTACGGCGGTGTCATCGCGCTGAACCGACCGATCGGCCGCCAGCTCGCCGAGGAGCTGCACAAGAACTTCGTCGAGGTGCTGAGCGCACCCGGCTACGAGGAGGGCGCCCTCGACGTGCTGACGCAGAAGGAGGCGATCCGGATCCTCTGCGAGGAGGAGCGCCGCCAGCCCGACCCCAGCGAACGCGACGTCAAGCGGGTCCAGGGCGGGCTGCTGATCCAGGACCGCGACGGCGACCCGGAGCCCAGGGAGATCATGGAGGCGGTCACCGGCAACGAGCCCAGCGACGAGCAGTGGCAGGACATGCTTTTCGCCTGGACCGTCAGCCGCCGCGTCCGCTCCAACGCGATCGTCATCGCCAAGGGCGGCGCCACCCTCGGCATCGGCGCCGGCCAGATGAGCCGCGTCGACTCCGTCCGCCTCGCGGTGGAGAAGTGCCGCGAGGCGCGCGGCGCCGAGGCCGACGCCCTCCTCAAAGGCTCCGCCCTAGCCTCCGACGCCTTCTTCCCCTTCGCCGACGGACCCGAGCTGGCGATCCAAGCCGGCACCACGGCAGTCATCCAGCCCGGCGGCAGCAAACGCGACGCCGAGGTGATCGAGGCCTGCGAGCAGGCCGGCGTCGCGATGGTGTTCACGAAGCACCGGCACTTCCGGCACTAACCGGGCCATCTGCGGCTCGGTTCTCGCCAGAGGTGGCCTTTGACCGGCGACCCCGAACAGGCACGCTCGAGGCATGAACTCACTTCGAAATTCAGATCGGCGGCTGCCCGCTGCAACCGCCTTCATCCTGATCCTCTCCTCCCTTCTCGCGCTCCTCCTGCTGGCCGCTGCAGCCCAGGCCTCTCTCCCCGGACGAAACGGCGCGATCGCCTTCGCGCGGTCGAGCTCCGCGCGGAGCCCGTCTGACATCTGGATCCAGAGCCGCTCCGGGAAGCAGCGGCGGCTGACCACCAGCCCCGGGGTGGAAGAGACCTCGCCGGCCTTCTCGCCTGACGGACGCCTGATCGCCTACGTCCGGCGGGAGGGCGAAGACGCGGACATCTGGCTGATGAGAAGCGACGGCACGGAAAAGCGGGTCGTCGTCGATACCGCGGAGGACGACCTGCAGCCTTCGTTCTTCCCCGGCGGGCAGAGCCTCGTCTTCACCATCTACGACGAAGGGAGCTGGACCGTGGATTCTGTCCGCATCGACGGCAGCGGCTTGCGTCCCCAGGTCTTTGACGGCAGCTCCCCCGTGATCTCGCCGAACGGGCGCTGGCTCGCCTACTCGCGTGAGGGCGACGGTGGCGGCATCGGCCTGCGGAATCTCCGCACCCGCGAGATCCGCCGGCTGACCAAGGGCAGCGCTCAGGAACTCGACTTCTCTCCTGACGGCCGCCGCCTCGTCTTCACCGGCCAGCGCCGCTGCGGTGGGGGTGACCGCCATCTGCGGTTCGCGCTCCTCTCGGTCGGGCTCAACGACGGACGCCCTCGCTTTCTCCGCCGCAGCTGCAGTCAGGAGTTCATCTCGCCCGCGTGGTCACCGGACGGGCGGATGATCGTCTTCACGCAGAAGACGTCCAAGCCAGGCCAGCTGCACTTCAAGCTGGCGATGCTGACCGCGGGCGGCGCGCCCACCGGTGGCGCTCCGGCCCACCGTCCCGGCACCGAGGAGATCTTTCCCGCATGGCAACCGCTGCGTTAGGCCTGAGCGGCCTGTTCGCTCTGCTGGCGCTGCACTTCGCTCGCGCGCATCACGTGCTTGCAGACCTGCTCGGGCTCGTCGGCGACGACCAAGAGCTCTTTGTCCCCCGGTGAGATCAGGCCGTGGTCCTCGAGGCCGCGGTCGATCCACTCCAGCAGCGGGTCCCAGAACTCGGAGTCGACGAGGATCGTCGGGAAGGCCTGGATGCGGTGGGTCTGGATCAGGGTCAGGGACTCGAACATCTCGTCGAGGGTGCCGAAGCCGCCGGGCATCATCACGAAGGCGCGGGCGAAGCGGACGAACATCAGCTTGCGGGCGAAGAAGTAGTGGAATTCGTACTGGCGGTTGACGTAGGGGTTGATCGCCTGCTCGTGCGGGAGTTCGATGTTGAGCCCGACCGAGAGGCCGCCGGCCTCTGAAGCACCGCGGTTGGCCGCCTCCATCAACCCCGGGCCGCCGCCGGTGATGACGGTGTAGCCGTGATGGGTGAGGCAGGCCGCGGTCTCGCGGGCGAGCTCGTACCAGCGGTGGCCCTCCTCGACCCGGGCCGAGCCGAAGATGGAGACCCCTTCGTCGATGTCCCGCAACGCCCGGAAGGCGCCTTCGACCTCTTTGTGGATGCGGTCGAGGCGGCGCTCGTCGTCACTCTCCTTGTCAGCCGGGACACGCAGCAGGTGCCGGTCGTGGCGACCCCCATTGCCGTTTGCTCCGTCCCCGCCTGCCATCGCTCAAAAGTAGAACAGACCGGGCGCGAGACCAGAGCTCGAGGAACTATCGGCGTGACCAACTTCCCGGCCGGCCGAAGATGATCGTGGCGCCGGTTAAGCGCCCTGCTTGAACGGATCGTCCTCCGGCTCCCGCTGGTACTCAGCCGCAGCCTCCGCCGCTGCTTCCTCTCCAAACGGGTCCGGCTCCTGGGGTTGCTGCATCCTCTTCCGCCGCAGGAAGCTTCTCTTCAATCGGCGCTGGATCTTCTTGCGGCGCCGCTGGTCGTCCGGCTCCTCGCGCTGGTTCTCGCTCATGCCGCCTCCTTTGCAACCACGTTAACCGCTGGCTCGCCGGCAATTACGTTGACTGCCGACTCGCCCCCGGCCTTACCTTTGAGGTCGTAATAGCTGGTGACCGTCCAGCCTAGGTTTCTACGGCTCCGCTTTGCCTCGTTGGCGATGTAGACGTAGACGTATACCGTCTCTAAGACGGCAGGGACGATGAAGTCGTTACCGAACTCTTCGTTCTCATCGGGCTCGAGCTCGGGCTCGCACTTTTGGCTGTTCTGACCCCATCGTGCCATCGCCTGCTGGAGCGGCTGCCACTTGGCCACCACACCATCCTTCGGTTTGAGGGTCTGATCCACGAGTTCCTTGTGTTTCTCCTCCGTCAGCGGCAGAACTTGGTAAACGTCGACTCGCAAGGAGGTCAACTTCATCAGTCCTTTGCCGGTGTTGTGGACCTTGACCTTGACGTTCAACAGCGACCACTCCGACGTCAACTCGCGATGTGACATCACCAGCTCGACGGTTGCCTTCGGCCAGTGGACCCGTTCTCTGAAGAAGCTCCGGTAACTCCAGATCCCGCCTATCACGATCGCCGTGATCGTGGCGACATTCGAGGCGATATCGCTAAAGGTCTTGACCGTCTCGAGAGTCCCGAGCACCATTCTGTCGAGACTAGTAGATTTTTCCTAAGCAAATGGAAGCCGATCGCAGCCAGTGGCCGCTACCAGCCCCGAATGCCCCACCCCGGCGCTGTTGCATGTAGGAGGTCCGAGGCGGCTAGGAGCCGCCACTTTATCTACGAGCTCAAGACCTGAATCGATCTCCTCACAATGCCCCCGGCGGGACTCGAACCCGCGCCGCGCGGCTTAAAAGGCCGCCGCTCTAACCAGCTGAGCTACAGGGGCGAAGTGCCCATGGTAGACGGGAGCGGTCAGGAGAGGTCGGGCAATCCCTCGTAGGCGGTCGAGGCCTCGGCGTGGGTGCGGCGGGGGATGCGGCCGGCGCGGCAGGCGAGGTCGCCGGCTTCGACGCCGCGGCGCAGGGCGGTCGCCATCGCCACCGGGTCCTCGGCGCCGAAGATGGCGCTGGCGGCGAGGATCGCGTCGCAGCCGAGCTCCATGGCCTGGGCGGCGTCGGAGGCGGTGCCGATCCCGGCGTCGAGGATGACCGGCACCTCGGCTCGCTCGGTGATGATCGCGATGTTGTACGGGTTGCGGATGCCGGCGCCGGAGCCGATCGGGGAGCCGAGCGGCATTACCGCGGCGCAGCCGGCCTCCTCGAGGCGGCGGGCGAGGATCGGGTCGTCGTTGGTGTACGGGAGGACGGTGAAGCCGTCGGCGACCAGTTGTTCGGCGGCGTCGACGAGCTCGACCGCGTCGGGGTAGAGGGTGCGGTCGTCGCCGATCACCTCGAGCTTGACCCAGTCGGTCTGGAAGGCCTCGCGGGCGAGCTTGGCGGTGCGGACGGCGTCGCGGGCGGTGTAGCAACCGGCGGTGTTGGGGAGGACGAAGAGGCTGAGACGGTCGATCACGTCGAGGACCGAGCCCTCGGCGGCGGGGTCGATTCGTCGCAGGGCAACGGTGACGATCTCGGTCCCGGCGGCCTGCAGCGCCGCTTCCATCTGCTCGAGCGAACGGAAGCCGCCGGTGCCGGCGATCAGGCGTGAGCCCCACTCGCGGCCGCCGAGCTGCCAAGTCTCGGCCCCGCCCTGGATCGCCGCCAGGACCTCGACCGCCTGCCGCTCGCGCAGCTGCGTCTGCGCCCACTCGCTGCGCGGAACGACCTCGCCGTCGAGTGCGACCGCGACCCCGCGTCCCCCCTCCCCGGCGCCGGAAGCGCGGACCGCAGCGTCGAGCGTCGCGCCCTCCGGCAGCTCCTGCGGCGTCCCGTTCAGGTCGATCCTCATCGCCCCACCCCCTCCGGCGTTCGTCCTTTGTTCTCCGCAGACGGAATAAAGGACGAACGCCACTTCGGATCTGGGGACGCAACGAGGTCCGCGATGGCTTGAGCTGCCAGCGGCGCCAGGAGGATGCCGTTGCGGAAGTGGCCCGTGGCCAGGACTAGGCCCTCGATGGCGCCGTGGCCTACGAGCGGGAGGTTGTTGGGAGTTCCCGGGCGGAGGCCGGCGGTGGCTCCCACCCACTCCATCTCAGCAACGTCGGGGAGGAGGCGGTAGGCCTCGCGCAGCAGCTCGTGAACGCCGCCGGCGGTGACGGCGGTGTCGTAGCCCATTTCTTCGACGGTGGCGCCGATGACGAGGCGGCCGTCGTTGCGGGGGACGAGGTAGACGCGCTCAGAGGCGAGGATGTGGCGCGCGACCGGCTCGGCGTTGCGGCTGCGCAGCTCGATGACCTGGCCTTTGACCGGGCGCACCGGCGGGCGCGCTTCCTCGGGCAGCCACGCCGTGCTCCCAGACCAGGCGCCTGCGGCGAGGACGACGGCGGTAGCGCGGACTTCCTCACCGAGCCGATGATCCGGCACCTCAGAGGTGTCCGATCGTCGACTCGTGGTTCGCACGCCGAGGAGTCGTCCGTCGGCGAAGATGCCGTCGACGACCTCGGTTCCGCTCCGGACCTCTACGCCCTACGCGAGGCACGCCGCGACGAGCGCCCCGGTCAGCGCCCGCGGATCCACCGCCGCCTCGCCAGCGGCGAAGACGCCGCCGTGGAATGACGGGGTCAGGCCCGGCTCGAGGTCGCGGCAGCGGCGCGGCGGCAGCCACTCCGCCTCCAGCTCCAGCGAGCGCTGCAGGTCGTGGACGCGGCGCAGTTGCGCCGCCTCGTCGCGGTCGAGGGCTATGTGCAGCGCCCCCAGCTGCTCGTAGCCGCTGCTCTCGCCCGTCGCCGCCGCCAGCTCGGCGACGAACTCCGGGTAGAGCTTCGCCGCCGCCAGCGTCAGCTCCAGCAGCTCCGGCTCGCCGAAGGTCAGCTCGCCGACCGGCGCCAGCATCCCGGCCGCGACCCGCGTCGCCCCGGCCCCTGGCTCGCCCCGCTCCAGCACCGCCACTCGCGCCCCGCGCTGCGCCAGCCGCCAGGCGCAGCTGAGCCCGATGACACCGCCACCGACGACCAACACATCGAATTCGCGCTTCTCGCTCAAGCCTTGCCTCCGCCGGCATTACCCGGATCAGGTCCAACGGTCGGTGACCTCGGTGCCACCCTCTCAGCCCTCTCGGGCTCCCGTACTCCACCGATGCTACCCCTCCGCCGCGCTCGCCCCTCCATAATCAAGGCATGAGCCTGTCCCTGCCCGAGGGCGACGGCCCGCTGCGCCGCGAGCGCCTGCGAACCGCCCGCCTCTACTTCGTCTGCGACGCCCGCCCCCAGACCGACCTGGAAGGGCTGCTGCGGGCGGCGCTGACCGGCGGCGCCGACATCGTCCAGCTGCGCGAGAAGGAGGCAGGCCGGGCGGAGATTGAACGCGCCGCGGGCACCTTCCGCCGCGTCGCCGACACCTTCAGCGCCCTCTTCATCCTCAACGACGACCCGGAGCTGGCGCGGATCTGCGACGCCGACGGCGTCCACGTCGGCCAGGACGACGTCAGCGCTGAGCAGGCGCGGGAGCTGCTCGGGCCCGACGCGATCGTCGGCCTCTCGACCCACTCCACCGAGCAGCTCGCCGCCAGCGCCGGCCGCCCCGTCGACTACGTCAGCGTCGGGCCGGTCTGGGAGACGCCGACGAAAGAGGGCCGGCCCGGGGTCGGGACGGAGCTGATCGAGCACGCCGCGGCGAACGCGCCGCACCCGTTCTTCGCGATCGGCGGCATCGACACCGGCAACGCCGAGCAGGTCGTCAAGGCCGGCGCCGAGCGCCTCTGCGTGGTGCGGGCTATCCGCGATGCTGCCGACCCGGCAGCGGCGGCGACCGAGCTGCGCCAGTCCTTCGCCAAGACCGAGAAGGGCGTCGCCCCCGGTGGCTGAGGTGTGCGATGCCTGACGAGAAGCTCAAGCGCAAGCAGCGGGGTGCCGGCGGCGGGCCCAAGGCGAACCCGATGACCCGCGGCTACGCCAAGGCCGAGCAGCGAAACCAGGAAGCGCGGGAAGCGCTCGAGCCACTGGCGGAGGGCGAGCGCCCGACCGTGGTCACGGTCGGCGCCGTCGTCGCGGCGCTGATCTCGCTCTCGATCGTCATCGGCTACGCCGCCGGGGTCGAGGTCAACGGCGAACAGCCGCGGCTGCCGCAGGTCGTCGCCCCTGCCGTGATCATGGGGATGATGGCCTGGGGGATGTGGCACGCCCGCTACTGGGCGGTCCTCGGTTTCCAGCTGATCCTCGTCGTCATCCTCTTCAGCGCCTTCTTCGGACTCGTCGTCGGCGCCTCCAGCGTCGGCCAGATTCTCGGCACGCTCGCCCTCCTCGCCGTCGCCGGGACCTTCTTCTACTTCATGGTCAAGGCAATGGCCCGGATTCAGATGCCGACCCGCGAGCCGCGGGAATAGGGATGGCGAACCTGCCCTCCCTCGGCGGCTTCGCCTCCTTGCCCAGCGACGCCGTCGCGGCGCTCCGCCGGCTGCCCGAGATCGCTGACAACACGCGGGCGATGAAGGAGCACACGGCGGCGCTGGAGCAGGTCGCCGAGGCGCTCGACCGCGTCGCCACCGCCACCGACGTGCTGCCGGAGATGCGCGAGGACATGAAAAGGATCGGCGCCCTGCCGGAGACGTTGGACCGGGTCGACAACGGCATCGACCGGATGGACCAGAGCCTCGCCCGGCTCAGCGAGCTGATGGAGCGGATCCTGACCGGGATCGACGGACTCAACGGCAGCGTCGAGACGCTGCAGGGGGCGGTTGGGCCGCTGTCCCGGCTGGCCGGTCGGATGCCGGGACAGAAGAAGGGCTAAGCGGAAAATGCCCGAGCCCCACCTTCTATAGGCTCACGAGGCATGGCCGATTCCTTCGACCAGATCGTCATCGGCGGGGGCCCGGGCGGCTACGTCGCCGCGATCCGCGCCGCGCAGCTGGGCCAGAAGACCGCTGTTGTCGAGCGCGACAAAGCCGGCGGCCGCTGCCTCAACTACGCCTGCATCCCGGCGAAGACGGTGCTGCGGACGGCGGAGATCTTCCACGAGGCGCAGTCGAGCGCCGAGCTCGGCGTCGTCGGCAACGACGTCCAGCTCGACTGGGGCGCTCTACATAAGAGGCGCGAGGACGTCTCGGCAGCTCTTTCCGGCGGCGTCGAAGGGCTGTGGAAGAAAAACAAGATCGAGTTCGTCCACGGCGACGCCTCCCTCACCGCCGAGGGCAACGTCAAGGTCGGCGACGAGACCTACGAGGCGAAGGCGGTGACGCTCGCGACCGGCTCGGTGGCGCTGCCGATCCCCGGCGTCGAGTTCGGCGGCCGCGTCCTCGAAACCTGGGGCGCCTGGTCGCTGCCCGAGCGCCCGAACAAGATCGCCGTCGTCGGCGCCGGCGCATCCGGCGCCGAGCTCGCCTCCGCCTACGCCCGCTTCGGCACCGAGGTCCTGCTGATCGAGATGCTCGACCAGATCCTCCCGGCCGAGGACAAGGACATCGCCAAAGTCGTCGAACGCGTCTTCAAGAAACAGGGGATCGATATCTCGACCGGGGCGCCCGTCGAGAACGTCGAGGCCGGAGAGAGCTCGGTGAAGTTCACCTACGGCGACCAGAGCGCCGAGGTCGACTACCTCTGCGTCGCCGGCGGCCGCGCTCCCGACGTCGAGGGGCTCGGTCTCGAGGAGGCAGGGGTCGAGCTCGAGGAGAACGGCCGCAAAATCAAGGTCGACGAGTTCCAGCGGACGACCAACCAGAAGGTCTTCGCGATCGGCGACCTCGTCAACCAGAAGGCGCTCGCCCACAAGGCCTCCGAGGAGGGCGTGATCGCGGTCGAGACCGCGGCCGGCGTCGAGACCCACCCGGTCGACCAGAACCTGATCGTCGGCGCCACCTTCTGCGCCCCCCAGGTCGCCAGCGTCGGCCTCACCGAGGCGCAGGCGAAAGAGGCCGGCCACGAGGTCAAGGTCGGCAAGCAGAAAATCGCCGGCGAGGGCGCGGGCGTCGTCTACGACGACAAAGACGGCCTCGTCAAGCTCGTCGTCGACGCCAAGTACGGCGAGGTCCTCGGCGCCCACATCGTCGGCAACCGCGCCTGCGACATGATCGCCGAGCTGGTCGCAACCCAGGCGCTCGAGGGCGGCTATCAGGAGCTATCGCGGATCGTGCATCCGCACCCGACGGTCTCCGAGGCTGTGCTGGACGCGGCTCGAGCCGTCGACGGCTGGGCGATTCACGCTTAGCGGCGAATCAGCCGGGCCCGCTTTTTTCGAACTTCCCACTTGTTGCCGGCAGCGTCTTCGGCGGCGACCCGCAGAAGGACCTTCCACGTCCCTCGCTCGGTCGGCAGGTGAATCCTGGTGGACCGGGGGCTCTTGACTGCCACCGCCTTCGTCTTGCCCGCCGGGATTGAGAACCGGGCGGAGAGAAATCGCATTTGCAAGGTGTGCGGGCCGTCGAAGCGCAGGGGAAGGTTGCCGATCCTCACCCTGCCGCGACAGGGCGGGCTCACCTCGGAGGCGGGGCAGGTAAGAGGGACCCGAATAACCCTTTTCTTGGTCAAGCGCAGCTTCTTCCCGACTTTCATGGCGAACTCACTGTCCCCTGGCGGAGGGGACGGAGGCGCAGCGAACTCGTACGGTCCGCTGTCGCAGGGGCTCCCTTGGGGGCGCGGGACGCCGCGCTGATCCACCGCCGGGCACTGCTGCGCCGCGTCGATCGCCGGGCTGCCGGCGAGGAGGCTGAAGACCCGGGTAGTACCGCCGTGCAGCTCGAGCGGGCCGAGCAGCGGGTTGACGTTCGGCTTGTCGCCGCCGCCAGCGCCGCAACTGCCGTCGTCGCTGACGTTGCCGCCGAAGGAAGTGAGCGGCCCGGTCGAGATGCAGTTGAGGAGCCCGCCTGCGTCGCGGTTGTCGGCGAAGACGCTGTTGCGGACGGTCAGCGGCGTTCCTCCCACCGCGGCCATCGACGCCGCTTCGGAGCGGTTGGAGACGACCGCGGAGTTGACGAGCGTCACCGACGAGTTGCCGCTGATCGCCCCCAAACCTTTTTCGGAGGTGTTGTGGGCGATGGTGCTGTTGACCACGGTCACCGGCGCGTTCGCGAAGATGACGCCGCCGGACACGTTTTCGGTCCGGTTGAAGCCAAGGAAGCTCGATTCGACCGTCACCGGCCCGTTGCTGATGATGCCGGCGGTGCCGCCGTTCCATCTGTTGCCTTCGATGCTGACGCCGCGAACGATCAACTCGCCACTGCTGTTCTGTATCGCCGCTTGACCGCCCGCGATCGTCAGCCCCGACAGAACCGATCGGTTCGAGAAGGTGCCGAAGATCGACTCTTCCCCGTTCCCTTTGACGACGGTCTTGTCGGCCCCGGCACCCCGCACTTCCACCTCGTCGGAGATCGGCAGGTAGAGCATTTCGTACTGGAGCAGGTAGGGAGATGCGCTCGCCGGCACGACCACGATGTCGTCTACTGCCGTCGTCCCGTTGGCGGCCATCAGCGCCTCGCGCAGCGAGCAATCGGCCGGTTCGCAGGCACCCGGGACCGGGTCGTCGGTGCGGGTGACGGTGTAGGTCTCCGCCGCGGCGGGGCCGGCGCAGAGCAGCAGCGCGAAGAGCGCAATGACGAGCGGCACGGCCTTCGAACGGGACGACACGGGGATCAGCCTGCCACAACTGCGGCCGGCGCGCAGCCGTTCGCATAGATTCTCCCCGTGCGCGCGACCTTCTACTACGACCTCGGCTCGCCCTACGCGTACCTCTCCGCCGAGCGGATCAGCGGGCTCTTCGCCGAGGCCGAGCTGGAGCAGCCGGAGTGCGGCTGGTGGTCGGAAACGCCGGCGCGGGCGGAGGGGATCGCCGAGATCGAGCGGCGCGCCGCCGAGTACGGGCTGCCGCCGCTCGCCTGGCCGAAGCCGTGGCCCGGGAACACGCTGGTGGCGATGCGGGCAGCGACCTTTGCCAAGCAGACCGGCCGCGCCGTCTCCTTCTCCCTCGCCGGCTTCCGCCAGGCTTTCGCCGCCGGCCGCGATCTCACCGACGTTGACAACGTGATGATCGCCGGCGCCGCCTGCGAGCTGCACCCGCGGGCGCTGTTGAAAGCGGTCGAAACCGAAGGCGTGAAGGGAGCGCTGCGGGAAGCGACCGACCGTGCCGGCGACCTCGGCGTCGAAGGCGTCCCGGCGGTCGTCGTGGACGGTGAGGTCTTCTGGGGCGACGACCGGCTCGAGGACGCAGTGGAGGCGGCAGCACGCAGCTAAGGTGAAAGGCGATGGCAGATCTGCCTGACGCCGCCACCTGTTACGAGCTGCTTGCGCGGATGGCGCTGATCCGCCGCTTCGAGGAGGAGGCGGGGCGCCAGTACCAGCGAGCCCGCGCCGGCGGCTTCCTGCACCTGGCGATCGGCGAGGAGGCGACGATCGTCGGCACCACCTCGGTGATGCGCGACGAAGACTTCCTGATCGGCACGTACCGCACCCACGGGCACGCGATCGCCCGCGGCACCGAGCCGAAACGGGTGATGGCGGAGCTGTTCGGACGCGTCGACGGGACCAGCGGCGGCCGCGGCGGCAGCATGCACATCTTCGACGCCGAGAAGCGGTTCATGGGCGGCTACGGGATCGTCGGCGGCAACCTGCCGATCGCCGCCGGCCTCGCCCTCGCCTCCCAGTACAAGGGCGAAGACGCGGTCACGGTCTGCATGTTCGGCGACGGCGCCTCCAACACCGGCAATTTCGGCGAGACGATGAACCTGGCGGCTCTGTGGAAGCTGCCGATCCTCTTTCTGGTCGAGAACAACCTCTACGGGATGGGGACCTCGGTCGAGCGCCACTCGGCCCAGACCGACCTCTCGAAGAAGGCCGAGGGCTACGGGATCAGCGGCGAGCGGATCGACGGGATGGACGTCGCCGAGGTCCGCGAGGGCGTCGCCGAGGGGATCCGGCTGGCGCGCGAGGAGCAGCGGCCGACCCTGCTCGAGGCCTTCACCTACCGCTACAAAGGCCACTCCGCCGCCGACCCCGAGGTCTACCGCGAGCGCGAGGAGGTCGAGGAGTGGCAGGAGAAAGACCCGATCGAGAGTTTCGCCCGGCGCTGTCGGGAGGCCGACGTGCTCGGCGAGCGCGAGGTCGTGCAGGCGCGCGAGGCGGCCGAGGAGACGGTCAAAGCAGCGGTGAAGTTCGCCGAAGAATCGCCCGAGCCCGCGCTCGACACGATGTACGAAAACCTCTACGCGCAGACCGAGCCGGGCGGCTGGTACGCCGTCGACGAGCGCAGCCCCGAGCCGCACCGCGGCGAGGACGAGGGCCACATGCCCGAGGCGGCGCGCGAGTTGGCCGAGGCCGGTGCCGCCTACGCGGGGCAGGCGGAGGGGCCGCGGCCGAACCCGGCCGCGCAGGGTGACGTCCAGGAGGGCGACGAGGAGCAGGTGGAAGCGCCGGATGGCGACGTCGCCCCCGGCGAGGAGGACAAAGACTGATGGCGCAGCTGCGGATGCGGGAAGCGCTGCGCGACGCGATGCTCGAGGAGATGCGCGCCGACGAGTCCGTCTTCGTGATGGGCGAGGACGTCGGCGTCTTCGAAGGCGCCTTCAAGGTGACCGAAGGCCTGCTGCAGGAGTTCGGCGAGCGGCGCGTCCGCGACACCCCGATCTCCGAGAACACGATCGTCGGCACCGGCGTCGGGGCGGCGATGAACGGCCTGCGGCCGATCGTCGAGCTGATGACCGTCAACTTCAGCCTCCTCGCGCTGGACCAGATCGTCAACCACGCCGCCGCGATCCCATACATGTTCAACGGCCAGGCGAAGGTGCCAATGGTGATCCGGATGCCGGGCGGCGGCGGCCACCAGCTCGGCCCCACCCACTCCCACAGCTTCGAGGCGCTCTACCTGCAGGTGCCGGGACTGCTCGTCGCCTGCCCCTCCACCCCGGCCGACGGCAAGGGCTTGCTGAAGGCGGCGATCCGCGACGACAACCCGGTCGTCTTCATCGAGCACGAGAGCCTCTACGGCGTGCGGGGCGAGGTGCCCGAGGGCGAGAACGGGGCGGAGCCGCTGCGCTTCGGCCAGGCGGCGGTGCGGCGCGAAGGCTCAGACGTCACCATCGTCGGCGTCCTCAAAATGGCCCACGTCGCCGAGGGCGCGGCGAGCCAGCTCGCCCACGAGCACGGGGTCGAGGCCGAGGTGATCGACCCGCGCACTCTGCGCCCGCTCGACCTCGACACGATCCTCGCCTCCGTCCGCAAGACCAACCGCGCGGTCATCGTCGAGGAGGGCTGGCCGCACGGCGGCGTCGGCGCCAACCTCTCGACCCTGATCACCGAGCAGGCCTTCGACTACCTCGACGCCCCGGTCCAGCGTGTGACCGGCGCCGACGTCCACATGCCGTACTCCAAACGCCTCGAGCAGGCGGCGATCCCGCACGAGGAGCACGTGGTCAAGGCGGCGCTGGCGACCCTCGAGGGCACCTCCATATAGGTGGGCCCGTTCGACGCCTGGCGCCGCCAGGAACTGCAGATCAGCTCCGAGCGCTCGCGCTGCGAAGACGCCAACCGGCGGGCACTGGCAACGCGGCCGGCCAAGCCTTTGGAACCCCTGCCGCCCTTCTCCCCGTCAGGGTCGATGATGCTGACGCCGGCAGCCGCGCTGAAGAGATTGATGACAGTCTCGCTACCCGCTCTGGGGCACGGCTACATGGCCTTCGTCGCGCGCTGGAGCTGGGTCCCGTACCTGTGGGCCTTTGCCTCTCCCGCGAGCGGCAAGCCCCTGCGGCTCTCGACTCCAGCGGCACAGTTGGCAGGGCGGCGGAAGGCGCTCCTCTCCGAACAGCTGGGAATCGCCATCGGGTTGAGCGTGATGGAGCGGCACTTGAAGCTCGGTGCCCGCGATGCCTTCGTCGTGCCGATTGACGCCGACGTGGCCATCGCCGCTGCCAAGGCAGGGCGTTTCGCGTTCGGGCAGCGATCGAAGAGGGGGAGCCGGCCGGACTACTTCGTGATCAAGTGGGTTCCCGGTGAACCCGTCGAGGTCCACAGCCTCGAGTGCAAAGGCAAGTCCACGCCTCCGGGTGCGCCGGAACTGGCAAGCGCGGCGAGGCAGCTGCACGGGGTGGGCGTCGGGTGGGCGGGCGGGTTCCAGCCGCCCCCCGGGGTGGTCGTCGCAAGCTCGATGAACGAGAGGGTGATCCTCGCGGAGGCCTTCGACCCGGAGGGAGACGAGATCTGGGTCGGGCCACCCGCCGAGCCCGATCGCGAGGCGGTGCCCTCGGTTCAGAAGAGCGGCGAGGAGGATCTCGTCATCGACCTGCCGAGGTTTCGGCGCCTGCTGATCGACATCCACGAGGCGACGCTGCTTGAGATCGGCGGCGGGCCCGGGGACGGCGGAGCCGAGGAGGTGCGGTTCTTCGAGACCCCGCTCGGCGCCTTCAGGGGAGCCGCCTACACGGTGCCGCTCTCGCCCGGCCTCGAGGCCGAGGCCTTCCTCGGAGTCGAGCGAGGGATCTACGAGGCGCTGGCCGGCTCGCGCCTCGATTCGGCGGCGGAGGCCCGCGCGGTTTGGGCCGCGACCTTCCGCGAGAGGTCCTCGGCCGGGCAGCGCGATCCGGCGGCCCAACAGGACGCGCTCCCCGAGTGGGACCTGGTGGAAGTGGACGAGGAGCGGATGACGTCCTACACGCTGGACGAGAACGGGGTCATGCTCCACCTACAGATCAGGCCGCGGAGCTCCCGCAGCTGGGTCAGCAGGTCTTCTTCGCGCCGGTGACCGCGTTCCACGCCCGGCCGACGCTGAAGTCGGCGGCGACGCGGAAGACTCCGGGGCGGTTGGCGCGGGCGACGGTCCAGTCGCCGTGGTGGAGGATGCAGCCCTTGCCGTGGGCGATCGACCAGTAGGGGGTGAAGTTGACGCGGACGAGGAACTCGCCCGGTCGCTTGACGTCGAGGGCGAAGCCCTGGCGGCCGAACCAGAGGACCTCGGCTGCGGCGGTGCCGAGCGGTGCGACCAGCGGCTTCGGGTCCCGCACCGCGTAGATGCGCCAGTGCTCGGAGTGGAAGCGCGGCTCCAGGTAAGAGGGCTCGCCGAGAATCAGCCGCCGCTCGGCGACCGAGGAGTAGTCGAGCGGCGCGTCGGGGAGCGCCACGTAGGAGATCGCGTTGGCGCGCAGCCAGGCGCCGTAGCTGTCGACGGTCAGCTTCTTCTCGTCGTAGAAGAGGTCGTCACGGGTGGTGTCGAGCTGGCGCAGCCAGCCGCGAGCTAGCTCGAATTTCGTCGCCAGGTAGGCGGACTCCCAGTGGTTGGCGGTCGGTGGCACCTCGATCCGCATCCCCTCGCCGCCGTGGACGCGCAGCCAGCGGGCGGCCGGGTGGAAGTAGGCCGCCTTGGTCGAGGGGTCGCCGACCGAGCGGGCGATCTGGGTGACGCTCGCAGTCAGCTGCCAGTAGAGGCTGCCGGCGATCGCCAGGACCAGGAGCGGCGCGAAGAACCATGTCGGGACGGTCGGGCGCGGCCGCCGCGAGAGCAGGACGGCGGCGAGGACGGGGCCACCGAAGAGCGCCCCGAGCCGGACCGCGTTGCCGCCCATCGCGTTCGGCGCCAGCCAGATCACGGTCGCGGCGAGGACGTAGGCGACGAGCACTCGCCGCAGCGCTCGCTCCTCCTCGCGCACCCCTTGCGTGAGGACGAGGGCGCCGGCGCACCAGAGCGGAATCGCGACGTAGGAGGAGAAGACGAAGGGGAAGTGGCCGGCCTCGGGGAAGGCGAGGTTCGGCACCAGGACAAGGGTGAGCGAGAGGGCGCCGGCGGCGATCGCGAGGCGGTTGGGGCGGCGGCCCGGTTCCGCGGCCCCGGCCAGGAGGACGCCGCCGAGGAAGGCACCGGCGACCGGACTCGCCAGCGGGCAGGCCGCGGCGGTAGCGATAACCAGGGCCCCGCGCCCGGTCTGCAGGCAGCGCAGCGACGCCAGCCCGAGGGCGACGCCGAGGGCGAAGGTGAGCTGCCCGTCGGCGAGCAGGGTGACGACGCCGGCCGCGAACCAGAGCGTCGCCCAGCGCGCCTCCACCCCCCAGCGGTCGCGGACGAGGCGGTCGAAGAGGTAGGAGGAGGAGACGACGGCGAGCGTCCCCACCACCTGCGGCCCGAGCAGCGCCGCCAGCGGCGGGAAGAGGACGCTGTAGGTGAGGGTGTAGTGACCGCCGTACCAGCTGCCGTTCCAGATCGCGAGGCCGGCGTCTTGGAACAGCTCGGTGCGGAAGACCTGCGCGGCGAGGTCTCCTACGGGTGGGCTCCAGAGCAGCATCGCCAGCGCCAGCAGAGCGCTGAGCGCCACGGCCGGGAGCCAATCGGGTCGAAACGGCTTGGACTGGACCATGGGCGGCCCCCACAGGATAGGGCCGCCGCCTGCGACGATTGTGAAATGGCCGGCGAGATCATGGTCGTGCGCTGCGGAACCGTCCCCTACGCGGAAGCCTGGGAGCTGCAGCGGCGGCTACAGGCGCAGCGCCAGCGCGAGGAGATCGGTGACGTCCTGCTGCTGCTCGAGCACCCGCCCGTCTACACGCGCGGGCGCCGCTCCAAGCCCGAGGAGCTGCCGATGGGGGCCGAGTGGTACGAAGCGCAGGGGATCGAAGTCCTCGACACCGACCGCGGCGGCCTCGTCACCTACCACGGGCCCGGTCAGCTCGTCGCCTACCCGATCGTGCAACTGCGCGGCTATGGCGGCGACGTCCACGAGTACGTCCGCGGGCTGGAGCGGACGATGACCGGCGCGCTCGCCGAGGCGGGCGTCCGCGCCGGCGTCATCGAAGGCCTCACCGGAGTCTGGGTCGGCACCCGCAAGATCGGCTCGATCGGCCTCCACGTCAGCCGCGGCGTCACCACCCACGGGCTCGCGGTCAACGTCAACAACGACCTGCAGCCGTTCGAGTGGGTCGTCCCCTGCGGGATCGAGGGCGTGGCGATGACCTCGCTCTCGCGCGAGCTCGGCGCCGAGCAGGACATGGCTGCGTTCGCCGACACGCTCGTCGCCGCCTACGCGCGCGTTTTCGACAAAGAGCCAGTTGCCGCCGGCAACGTCCCCGCGTAGGCTGCCGCGACCGTGCGCCGCCCCCTCCCCTCGCTTGCCTTGCTCGCCCTGGTCGCGGCCATCCTCCTCCCGGCCGGCTCCGCGTCCGCGCTCCCCTATCCCGTCACCAGCAGCGCTGACAGCGGGGCCAAAGGCACCTTGCGGACGTCGATCGAAGAAGCCAACGAGCACAGCGGAGACGACTCGATACCCATTGAAGTGACGGGGGCGATTCTGCTCGAAAACTCGCTGCCGACTATCGAAGAGGATCTGGCGATCACCGGCCCCGGTGCGACGACCCTGACGATCAAACGGTCCGTGCTGGCGGGGACCTTTCGGATCCTCGACTTCAATGGCGGCACCAGTTCGCTCGAAGGGGTGAAAATCGCAGACGGCGACTCCAACCTCGGTGGCGCAATCCAGAACGGGGTCGGCGGACTCACCTTGACCAAGGTCGCAGTGGTCGGCAGCGAAGCGACGGCAAGTGTGGTTGAAGGGCCAGCTCGTGGCGGCGGGATCTACAGCCTCGGACCGTTGACGCTGCGCGAATCGACCGTCAGCGGCAACCGTGCGGTTGCCGAAGGCGCCGGGGAAGCCGGCGCCGAGGGAGGGGGGATCTTCGCCCTCGGTGAGCTGACGATGGACCGCAGCACGGTCAGCGGCAATGTTGCCCGAGATCTCAGCGGCGGAAGCGGGCCCCGCTCCGCGCTCGGCGGCGGGATCTACGCGCAGGCCAAAACGACCATCGACCTCAGCACCATCAGCGGCAACGCCGTCTTCGCCGAAGAGGGAACGGGGGCGATCGCCGCGGGGGGTGGCCTCTTCGCCACGGCTACCGGGCAGCTCACCGGCGTGACCTTGACCGCCAACTCGGCGCTTGGAGGGGGGACGTCTGGCTCGAACCTCCGCGCGCCGGGAGATTGGGTTCTCCGCGACACGATCGTCGCCGAACCAAAGGGGGACGCCGAGAGCTGCTTGGACAACCTCGATTCAGGCGGCTACAACCTCGACGAAGACGACAGCTGCGGGCTCGAGGAAGGAAGTGACCTCGTCGGCTTCCCCGCGGGCCTCGATCCGCAATTGAAGGACAACGGCGGGCCCACCCTCACCCACGCCCTGCTCGCGGGCAGCCTCGCGATCGACCGCGGCAACTCCTTCGGCGCCACTACCGACCAGCGCGGCCTTCCCCGCCCCAGCAACTTCCTGGAGATCAGCGACAAAGAAGGTGGCGACGGATCAGACATCGGGGCCTTCGAGCTGCAAGCGCCGACGCCGCCGTCGACGCCGCCGGGCGCGAGTGGAGGAAGCAGCCCGATCCTCGTCTCCGAGACGCCTACTGACCGGACGCCGCCCGGCACCCGCATCGTCAGCGGTCCGCCGCGGACCACCTACAAGCGCCAGGCGCAGTTCCGCTTCGCCTCGAGCGAGGCCCAGTCCCACTTCCAGTGCAAGCTCGACAAGAAGAGGTGGAAGGCCTGCGTCAACCCGTTCAAGAGCTCGGTGATGCCGGGCAAGCACCTCTTCCAGGTGCGGGGGATCGACCGCTTCGGCAATGTCGACCCGACGCCGGCCCGCTTCGGCTGGCGAGTGAAGCCGATCGCCGGCTGACACGGACCCGGGCGGCGCGGCGCTCCAGCTAACGTAGGCGTCGGTGTCCAGCACCGATCGCATCCACGTCACCCGCTCCCGCGCCAAGCCCGGCGGCACCGCCGCCGAGGCCGAGGGCACCGTCCCCTTCCGGCGCGCACGCAAGCCGCCGTGGCTGAAGGTGCCGGCGCCCGGCGGTCCGAACTATCGGCGGCTGAAGGAGAAGATCGGCTCCGACAACCTCCACACGGTCTGCGAGGAGGCCAACTGCCCGAACGTCGGTGAGTGCTGGGAGCGCGGCACCGCGACTTTCATGATCTTGGGCGACGTCTGCACCAGGCGCTGCGGCTTCTGCAACGTGCAGACCGGCAAGCCGACCTGGAACGACCCGCTGGAGCCGCTACGCGTCGCCAACCAGGTGAAGGCGATGGGGCTGCGTCACGCCGTCGTCACCTCGGTCGACCGCGACGACCTCCCCGACTATGGGGCAAGCGCCTTCGTCGGCGTCATCCGCTCGATTCGGATGCTGGCGCCGGAGTGCAAGGTCGAGATCCTCACCCCCGACTTCCGCGGCCAGGAGATGCCGCTGGCGAAGGTCGTCCACGAGCGGCCCGACGTCTTCAACCACAACGTCGAGACGGTGCCGCGCCTCTACCCGCTGGCCCGCCGCGGCTCCGAGTTCCTGCGCTCGGCCCGGGTCCTGCGGATGGCGAAGGAGATGGGCGGCGACGAGGTCGTCACCAAGTCCGGCCTGATGGTCGGCCTCGGCGAGACCTTCGAGGAGATGGTCGAGACCTTCGGCCTCCTCCGCGAGCACGAGGTCCAGGTCCTCACCGTCGGCCAGTACCTGCGCCCGACCGAGAACCACCTGCCGGTAGTCCGCTACTGGCACCCGGACGAGTTCAAAGCCCTCGAGCAAGCCGCCTACGACCTCGGCTTCGAGTCCGTCGCCGCCGGCCCCCTGGTCCGCTCCAGCTACCACGCCGACCAGAACCTGCCCGAGGGGCATCGGGCGGAGAGCCTGCTTGCGTCTTAAGAACTCGGCTGCTGACTAGGGCGCGACACCTACAATCCGCTCTGCGGGGCCATAGCTCAGTTGGCAGAGCGCCTGCTTTGCAAGCAGGAGGTCGCCGGTTCGAACCCGGCTGGCTCCACTGGCTAGTCGTCGAAGTCGAAGTCCTTCGGAGGCTTCTGCTCGAACCAGAGCTCGTCGTCCTCCGGGGCGTCCTCGAGGAACTCGGGCGTGTCTTCGAGCACGTCCTCGTGGCCGGTGTCCGGGTCGTAGTCGGTTTGCTGCTCGGGCTCGGATGGGGCGGGCTCCGCCGCGCGGGGCGCGGGTTGCTCGGGCTCCTCTGAGATCGGCTCGAGCGGCTGCTGCTCCTCCACGGCCGGCTCCTCGCTGAGCGGTGCCTCGAGTGCCTGGTCGAGCTCGTCGGAGAGGCGCTGCTCGTTCCAGAAGTCGTCGTCCTCTTCCTCCTCGTCCGCGGCAGCCTCCTCGGGCGCCTCGGTGCGGATCGCGTGGATCTCGGTCGCCGGTTCGACTGGCGCCAGTCGCGGCTCGGCGGCCTCCTCCTCGACGATCTCCTCGTCGGAGGGGCTGGGAGCCTCGGTCGCGGGCGCGTCCTCGGTCCCCATCTCGGCCTCGATGTCGAACATTTCCGTCGGCTGTTCGGCGATCGCGTGGCGCTCTTCGGTCGAGTGGGCCGGCTCAGGCGGCTCGACCTCCGCGTCGTGCTCCATCGCCTGCTCCTCGTCGAGGACCTCGAGCGGCTCCTCCTCAGCGGGCGGCGCGGCCTGGACCGGGTCCTCGGCCGGGGCGGCCGGCTGCGGCGGCTCCTGCAGGTCGGCGATGTTGATCCGACGGCCACCCTCCAGCTCCGCGCCCTCAACAGCCTCGGCCGCCTCCGGGGTGGCCATGAACTCGGTCGGCGCCTCGGCCATCGGGTCGGGCTCCTCGGGCCGCCCAGGGGGCCCGAACGCCTCGTCCTCCAGACGTTTGATCTCGGACTCGTCGGCGCCGTGCTGGCGCTTCAGTTCCAGGTGCTCTCGGATTGCGTCGTCGAGGATGCTCATGCTCAAGGTTCCCTCGGGGAAGCTGCCAAAGACTATGCGGTTATCCCTGATCGTGCGAGGCCCTGCGAGCAACTTCCCAGCCTCGGGGTCCGACCGCCGAAACAGCGGTCGGACCCTTTGGCCGGTTCAGCGCGGCTGGACGACGTTGAACCTGGCGAGGGCCAGGCCCGAGACGTTGCCAGCGGCGTCGGTGGCCACCGCGAGGAGGCGGTAGGCGCCGGGCTTCAGGCCCTTCTTGCGGAATGATTTGGCCGAGAACGACTTGACGTTGGCACCGGCCACAGCGCCCTGTTCCAGCTTCTTGCCGGTCTTGACCCAGAGGGCGCAGCGCCGGGCGCCCGGCTTCTCGCCTTTCTTCAGCTTCCGGCATTTACCGCCCACTTTCTTGCCGGGGACCTTGCGCTCGACGGTGAAGACAACATTGGCGGACTCACTCAGGGTGTAGCGAGCTTTTGCCCGTTTAGGCGCTGCCTTGGCAGCAGCGGAAGCCGTTGCCTTACGGCGTTTCAGCTTGATCCCGGAAGCGATCTTCTTCGGAGTCACTTTCAGGGCGCTCAGCACAGGAGCCGCTCGGTCCGGACACACCGACCCGGCCACACGGCGACCGAACACGGCTGAGTCGGCGTCGTCGGTGCTGTTCGGTTCGCCGCTGAAGTAGCTGACGAGGTAGTCACAGGTGACGGTGTTGTAGGCGACCTGGGGCCGGTTCGCGGAGAATTCTTTGTTTCCGTCCGGCTGGATGTCGGAGATGCGGAAATCGTTGTTGCCGATTTGTGCGCCGTCAGCCGCTAGGTACTGACCGTAGATCTCGAACTCGTTGTCGATCAGCGGCGAGATGATCTCGTCGCCGTGCCAGACGACGAGGTACTGGTTGCCGAACGGGTCATAGGCCATCCGCGGGCGGAAAGCATTGGATTTCGCGTCTCCGTCAACGCCAACGTCGGAGATGCGGAAGTCGTCCGGGCCGATCTGGGTCCCGTCAGCCGCGAGCAGCTGGCCGAAGACCTCGCGCTCGTTGGTGGCAAAGGGCGGCACCCCGTCGTTGCCGTGCCAGGCGACGAGGTACTGGTTCAGGTTCGAGTTCCAGACGATGCTCGGCGGAGCAGCTTCGAAGGTGGTGCTTTCGTCGCCCGGGGGGCCCATCTCGGAAATCGGGAAGTCGTCTTTGCCGATCTGGTTCGCTCCAAGGTCGAGGCGCTGGCCGAAGACCTCCTCGCCGCCGCCGGCTTCGGGTTCGGCGTTGAAGACGACCATGTACTCGAGGCTGGTCGCGTTGTAGGCGACGTCGAGCGCGTCGTCAACTCTCAGCGTCGGACTGCCGCCGACGACCTGGTCGTCAGGGCCGACCTGACCGCCGTCCTGGTTCAACCGCTGGACGTAGACGCGACCATCGGAAAATGCCTTCCAGGCGACCAGGTACTCGTGGCTGACGGGGCTGTAGGCGATCGCCTCCGTCTCAATGTCGTCCTGTTTGGCCGCAATCGGGGTTTCGCCGGTCACGGGGCTGCCGTCCGGGTTGAGGACGCGCGCCTGCACCGTTTCGTCGCGGTCCCAGGCAACGAGGTAGCGCCCGGTCTCCGAGTCGTAACCGACGCTGGCGGGGTTGTATTCGCCGTGGTCGGCCGAGGTGGTGGAGATCCGGAACTCGCCGCCGACGAGGTTGCCGTTGACGTCGACGAACTGGCCGTAGATGTCATCCGTTTCGGCCGTAGTCGCGGCGACGTAGACGACCAGATACTGACCGGTCTTCTCGTTGAAGACCTCATCCTGGAAGCCGGCCTGCAGCCCTTCGGAAGGATGGTTGCCCGAGCTGATCGGGAACTGCGGGCCGATTGCATCCGCATCCGCAGCGCCAACCTTGACGACAAGCGAGAGCAGAACGACCGCGCAGAGGGCCAAGAACACGCGAACGGCAACTAAAGGCGACGAGACAGTCAAAAGGGATCTCCTCAAAGCAGGGGACGAACGGCCCCGATACTAAGACCTTGCAGCTATCCTTCCTCTCCGCGAGGAACGGAAAGCCCGACTTTCCGCCCTGCAAAGCCCGGGGCTATAGCTCAGCTGGCAGAGCGCCTGGATCGCACCCAGGAGGTCGGCGGTTCGAATCCGCCTAGCTCCATCGGCGAAACCCCCTGCATGTCGCAAGATCGGGTTTCGGCATCCGTTTAAACCGAGACCGAAAATCGGCCCCCTACCTGGCAGAAACTGGCAGATGGGGGCTAGATATGCGGCGATTCGCGTCGATTGCCCTTGATTCCGCTCGCTTTGGCCGGCCACCAGAGCTAAGACATCCGTACCGGCATCGCAACGGCGACGCCCCAACGGAAATAGGAGATCGAGGATGAGCGCCACCGCAACCAAAAGCACGGCCGGCGGAAGCAGCAAAAGCAAGGCCGGCGGCAGCACCCGCAAAGGCAGCAAAAGCGCCAAGACGAAACGCACCTCGGCGGGGGCGAAAGTCTCCAAAAACGACGGCGGCAGCCGCCTCAGCCCCGGGGCACTCGACGGGCTAGTGATCGGCTACATGAAGAGGAACCGGGCGAAGCTGCCCGCCACCTCGGGAGTCGTCGGCCGCGGGATCAAACGCTCCCCCGGCGCTATCGCTAACTGCCTCGAACGGCTGGAGAAGGCCGGCAAGGTGAAGCTGACCAACAAGAAGCCGCGGGAATACGACCTCGCCTGAGCGGCAGCCCTCGGACGCGATTCCTCGGGGGCCGGGCGTGAGCCGCGCGGCGGTGGGTGGGGACCCGGCCGCCGCGGTTCTGGCCCCCGAGGAATCGCGTCCACCCCCACGAGAACATAAGCGGCCTCCGGACGGCGCGGCAACGCCGCCGGAGACCTGACCAAAAGGAAGGCGGTACCTCCCTAATGGCTGGTTCTAACCCTACGGACCGCGGCACGACTCAGCGGTTCCAGACCACGTACGAAGAAGACCATCATCAGGAGCGCGCGGTACTCGGCCAGGTGCTCGATCTCCACCCGAGCACGCTCACCAAGGCCGAGCTGATCCGCGAAATGACCGGCGGTAGGCCGACCGACACGACGGTCGATGCGAATGAGCGGGCAATCCGCGAACTCGCAGCCGCCGGTCTCCTCCACCCCGTCCTGCCCGAAGGCGAGTCCGTGCGCCCAACCCGGGCGGCGATTCGATTCTCCGAGCTTCAGGAAGGGGCGTGAGAAGCGATGGACCTGAACCTAAATCTCGGTTTCGACGTGCCGGAGCCCGATCCGAAGTGGGTTGAAGCGGTGACGAGTCTGCGGGAGCGTCCGCCGCGGACCATCGCGCAGTCCAAGGCGAGCGCGGAGGTCCCGCGCATGTTCGCCGAGAACCTAGTAGTGCTGCGCCGGGGGCGGGGCCTTTCCCAAGAGGGCGCCGCCGACCGCGCAGGGCTGACCCGTAGCGAGATCAGCTTGTTGGAGAGGGGCCGCCGGACCCCGCGGCTCGACACCATCGTCAGGCTCGGAGGGGCGCTTGAAACGGAGCCCTGCGAGCTGCTCATGGGGTTGGCTATCCAGCTTGACCCGCCCCCGAAGGGGGGCTCGAAATGAGCGGCCTCGGCATCGAAGACGCCTGGGTGATGAAACAGTGGACGATGGGCGAGCGATTCGGCGCGAATGTTGTCTGGCTTCGGATCGAAGCCGGTCTCCAGCAGCAGGAGCTTGCAGCGCGCATCGGGATGAGGCGCCAAGTTCTCAGCAAGATCGAACGCGGCGAGCAGGTGCCCCGCCTCGACACGATCCTCGTGCTGGCCGCAGGTCTGGAAGTCAGCACGTGCCAGCTCGTAGCTTGGCTGTGGTGGGACCCGCCCCGGCATGAAAGTTACGAGACCCCACCTGCCATCGCTGAGATGAGCGGCTACGAGGTGCTTGATTTCGACCTTCCGGGCGGGTTCCGAATATCGCCTGTCGGCTACGAGAGCAGGGAGCGGTTTAAGGACCGCCTCAGACAAATGGGGGAAGACCCGCACGAGCGAGATATCCTCGATGCGTTGAGCGACGACGCGCCGGAGGGCCCTCGTCACCAGCCCCCCGATCAATCGTGGTTGGTGCGGGCGGGGGCGGCCTTGAAAGCGCTGCGGGAGGAGCGTGGCTTGACCCGCGATCAGCTCGCTTCGAAGGCTCCCACCACCGCCGCCTTCATCGCCCAGCTCGAGGAGGCCGAATGCTCCAACCCAGCCCTCCGCATGTTTCGCGAGATCTGCAAGGCCCTCGACGGTGATGGCTCCGATCTGGCCGTCCTCATCGAGAAGGTGGCCGCCCCCCGGCGGGCGGCGAGGGAAGAGTGGATGCGCGAGGTGCGCAGGATCGCCGGGAGGGGTGAGACCTGATGGACGTGAGGTTGACCCCGCTCGGCGAGCGGTTCGGCCGGAACCTCTGGCGGAGCCGGCGCCGGGCGGGCTTTCTCACGCAAGGCGAATTGGCCGCCGCCGTAGGGATGGCCCGCACCGCCATCGGCGCCATCGAGCTAGGTCAGCGAATGGTGCGAGCGGACACCATCCTGAAACTCGCCGCCGCTACGAACCAGTCGCCCTGCGTACTTCTCGCCGGGCTGGAGTGGCGCGCGGGCTATCACGTTGACGGTGACTTCTATGTCGAATCCCCGGCCTCCCCTCTACTTAGGAAAGGGGGCCGGGGTCAATGACTTCTTCGGCCGGATGCGATCTTGAAATGCAGCTTGCCATTTTGGCCCTTGTCCTTCGCGAGCATCCCGAAGTGCTGACGCTGCCGACCGTCGCGAATCGGCTCCTCCCGAACCCTCAGACCCTCACCGGAGGCATCGCTCTCGCCCGCGCCCTCCGCAGGCTTGACGACGAGGGCCTCGTCTTTAGCGACGGATTCTGTTTGCAACCCAGCCGCCCCGCCCTTCATTTCAAACGGCTGCTATTCGGTGAGGGCTTGTTGGGGATGCCGACGAACCCCGGGATGCCTATCGGTGGTGGTGGAGCCGAGGATGCACCCGTTTCGGAGGATGCGCGAGCGGCGATCGAAAGGCACATCGCCGCACGGCGGGCTGATCCAGAGTTCCAGCAGCGCCTCAAGCGTGCGGTGCAACAGGAGCACGAAATCTCGGAGCGACAGCGCCGTCTCCGGCAAGAGGATGAAGACGACGATCAGGAACGGGGTTGCTTCCGGTGATGCCGATGGGACCCGATAGCCGGCCGTAGATCGGCTCGGTCCTACTCGCCACGCGGGGCGCTCAGCTGGGCGGCTGGTATCGCGGCGGTGGCCCGGACGGACGACGCACCGGGGCGGTGTGTGATCGGAGGGCGGTGCTGCACAGGTCCTTGCGGCGGGGGCGCGTTATGTGGGTCCGGGCGACGATGCTCCCGATTCGCGCAGCTCCGCCGGGTCGAGCTGGCCGGTGCCGAGCCAGCCTGCAACGGCCCGCGCTGAGTGGGGTCCGGTGAGCGCGATCGTGCCGGCCGGAAAGTTAACGGTCCCGACGACGGTCAATCCCGCAGGGGGAACGAGGAGACAGCCGGTGAACGCCGCACGCTCCAGCAGACGGCCGCTTGCGGACAGCGCCCGATCAGCCAGCGTCCACAAATGCCGTTGCCTCCCCGATCCCACGCCCTCGAAATAGATCTCGACCTCGGATGCCCCGCACTGCGGTTGAGCAACGATTGCCGCCCCGCGAGGAATCCGCGGGGTCGCCCGACCGCCGGTCGGAACGTAGAGGACGATTGGGCGCATTTGGCACCGCTCCATCAACCACCGCCCTCACTAAGTAGTTCGTGCCCCTCAGCGAGGAGATCGTCGGCAACCGCCTGCCAATCAGCCTCGGTTGCGGTGTTGAGGATCTCGTTGATGTAGCCGGGCAGTGACTCAGCGACGACGGTTCGGTGATACCCGCCCCCGGCGACGGCGTCAAAGATCAGGTTGTTCACCTTGTCGATAACGGCGTCGTCGCCGAGCGCGGAACGCAGAAATGACCTAATCAAGGTGACATCGATCTTGCTGCCCTGCTCGGATTCCCTCATCGCGGGCGGCGAGTCGTCGCCACATGGCCTCGCCGGATCGGTATCCGTTCCCCGAACCAGCCGCACCGCCAGGGCGCACGGATCACAGACCTCGTAAGCGATCCCCATCAGGGCATCGAGGCGCTCAGCATCCTCAGCGCCGAATAGCGGGCGCCCGGTCTCGCCGTTGACCAGCTCGGCGAAACTCTCCTTGGGGTGGAAGTTGACCCCCCGCGCCAGCAGCGCGCGGAACCATTCCGCGACCGCGGTTTCGGTTGAGAGATCAATCGGCGCGATCTTCTCGTCTAGCTTCATCGTGGCGGGATCGGTTGCAGCGAGCATGGCCGCCTCCTTCGGGTTGCCTTGACTGAAAGCGTTGGGGGAACCGGCGCCCGTCACCGCGACCACCGCCTCCCGTCGCCGCGCTCGACCGGCACCGACCAATCTCGGGTCGGGTCCAGCCAGGCAAGCGGCCACCGCGAAAACAGGTGCCGGGCGAGCGGGCTCTTGTATTCCTGATGCCGGAGGGCGTAGTGCCAATGACCAGCCAGCCAAGTGACGACTCCGAGGGCGGCGGCGATGATGCCGCCCGCGTGGCCGCTCGCGGTCGACACCGCCCCGCTGATGAAGACCAGGACCCCGGCGAGACGGAGCGCGAACCCGCCGAAGACCCACAAGCCAAGTAGGCCGAGAATTGCGAGGCCGACGGCGGTCGCGCTCATTCTGGCCTCGCCTTCTGCTGATCGGCCTCAAGCTCGCCTAGACGCGCGATGCCCTCATCGGTCAGCTCCCAAATGCCGCGGCGAGAATCGGATCGCAGGAATCCACGTTCAACCGCCCTCAGCCGAGCGAAGCGGGCGCGATTTTCCCAGCGCTCCTCGCCGTTAGCCATCCGGCCGAAATCCGCCGCCCCGAGCCGGTCGGCCAGCATGGGCTTAACGGCTTCTACAACCTGCCAGGCTGGCGCCGCGCCGCCTAGCTGCGATAGGGCGCGGAGGACCGGCAGCTCGTACTCGGACTGCGGAACCAACTCCCCGTCCGCTGCCCGGCTCTTCCTCCAGCCGGGGCGCGGACGCCGGGAGATCGGGCGCTCAGCACAGGTGGATAACGCCGCCGGACCAAGCTCGAACATTTTGCGGAGAGCGTCATTGGGAGAATCGGTGAACGCCTCAGCCGCGCGGCGGATCACGCCGATTACCTCATCGTCCACCTCGATCCAATGCGTCTTCATGGACGATCACCACCGTTCGGCGTTTCCCCCCGAGCGTTCTCAATGAAGCCTTTTGCCACCGCCAGCCAATCCAAAGGGTCAGCGGCATCAAGTACCTCGGTGACCAGCCTTGGCAGCTGAGAACCCAACGCTCGAAAACGCAGGGCGTCAACGGAATGCGGCCCTTCGATCGCATCGGCCACCTCGGCGGTCAGCACGTCGCGGAGGGCATCGTGCTGGAAGACGAAGCCGAGAAAATCACGGAGTAGATCGACCGGGATCGTTTCGCCGGACGCAAGCTGTCGATGGTCAGCGGTCATGCGACTTCGCTCCGCTCGGCAGCGGCCCTCGATTTGAGCCGGCGGTCCAGGTACTCGGCGCCCGCCTCGGTTAGCGTCCAAAGCCCCGGAGTGGCTGATTCGAGAAGTCCGCGCTTGACCAGCAGGTTCCGGGCTTGGTCGACCCGGGCCATCCAGCGAATCCTGCCGCTCGCCAACGGCTTCATATCGAGATCCGACAGCCGATCTTTCAGCGCCCTCGAGACCGAGTCCTGCACCGCCCCCCGCGGGGCCGAACCACCAGCCTCGGATATAGCGCTCAGAATCGGCACGTCGAACTCGGCCAGCGGGCACAGCGATCCTCTCGGAGCCCGCGGGATGCTCGACGGCAACGATGCAGTTCTATCGTGGTCGATAGCTGGCAGCCCCAACAGGCGCCGAAGAACGCGATTCGGGTTGTCCACGAAGGGCTCGGCCGCGGCTTTGATCGCGTCGATTACGTCGCCGTCCACCTCTATCCATTGCGCCGTCATGCCGCCACCGCCATCTCCGGCTCGGCATTCGCCGCCGAGGTAATCGGGCGGAGCCGGCGCCCCCGGTTCTCCTTCTGATCGTCGCGCCGTAGTTTGGCGCGGCCGATCTTCGTGACCTCCCACTGGCCGCGGGGCGATTTCGATTTGACCCAACCCCGCTCCACGAGTCGCGCTCGGGCCTTACGGGTGCGGGCTTCCCAGCGGGGCGCCCCGCTGGGAAGCGCCTCCGTATCGCGCGCCGTGTGCAACGGGGCCATTCTGCGGCCCACCGCCGCGATGATCTCGCGGGCTGATCCACCGCCGCCGTTGTTGACCAGCGCCCGCAGGATCGGCAGCTCGTAGTCGGTCGAATCGAGCTGCGCTGGCATGGGCGCGAGCTGCGCGGCAACCCGCTCTCCCCGGACCAAGGCTTTTAGCCGGTTCCGCTCTTCGGGGTTCCGGTTCATTAGATGCGTGTAGACCTCCAGCGTGAAGGCCGCATCCTTGTGGCCGAGTTGCCGCATCACCGAGACCGGGTCCTCCCCAATCGCGACCAGCACCGAGGCGAAGGTGTGTCGCAGCTTGTGCGCCGTGAGGCCGACAGGAAGGGGAACCTGCCCGCGGGACCTGAGCAACTCGTCGCCCTGCTCAAACGCTGACTCCAGAATCCCGGTGCGGAGGGTGTCCTTGTTCAAGACCCCGCCCGCGATATTGAGGAAGACGTGATCGTCAGGGTTGCCTTGATAGGTGGCCGCTTTGTGGGCGGCCAATATGTCCCGCAGGATCGGCAGCATCCTGATCTCGCGGAGCCCCGCCTGCGTCTTCGAGCGGCCAACGAAGATGATGCTGCTGGCGAGATCAACGTCGCGCCAGAGCAAGTTGCACAACTCATGGGCGCGGGGGCCAGCGAAGATCAGGGTCGCGAGGACCGCCTGCCTCTGGGTCCCGCGCCAGCGAGGGTCGCGGTCCATCTCAGCAGCCGCCTCCAGCAGCGCCTCGATCTGTCCCGCCGAGTCGAGGTGCACCGGCCGTTTCGGCGGGGGCTTCAGGCGCCGTTTTTTCCCAACCGCGGCGTTCTCGGTGACGCCGGTTACGCGCTTTCGCTCTAGGGCAACGGCCAGAATGAATTGAAGGGCGTCAATCGTCTTGTTGATCGACCGCGCCGACAGCGGTTTGAGGACTTGATTGTGCTCGTTCCGCTGGGGCTGGCCGCGCTCGATGGCGCGCGCCCGGGCGGCCGACTCCTTGACCTTGAAAGCGCGGTAGTCGTCTATCGCTTCGGCGTCGATATCGGGGAGTGGCCAATCCCCGAAGAACGGCAGCAGGTGACTGAGAGACCATTTCTCGTGAGCGGTGGTGTTCTCGCTGACTTGTCCTTCCCGCGCCTCGATCAGGTCGATGGCGAACGGTCCGAAATAGGGGAACTCGTCAGGTCCACCCGGCGCATCTACCTCGGCCTGCCGACGCCGCTTCTTCTTCGGCGGCACCCACATACCGAGCCGAACTTCCGCCAGTACATCCTTCAGCTTCTCCTCCGCCGCCTCCGGGGTCCAGCCTTCGTGATCGAACCCGAGGGTGACATAGGGCCGTTCGCCGTATGCCGAGAGCCTCAGCGCGAAACTGGCTCCGCCCTTTAGCGGGGTTTCGATCACTTCGCCTTTTGCCTTAGCCGCCATACCGGCCTCCTCCGTTCCGGTGCCGGAGGGGGGCTGGCAACAAATAGGCCAGGGTTCTAGCCTTGATGTTGCGCCGCCATAACCGGCGCCTGGTCGGGGGGGCGTTCATAGCGCCCGCCCCGGCCTTCGTTTATTTCGCTGAGCGACAGTAGCTCTGCTCGGCGCACAAAGCGAGCGGGATTTGTAGTCCCCGGCGATCGCTCGCGATCCCCGCATATATGGGCCACCGCGACCGTGGTCGGCGGGCGGCCCAAGGCGTTCGGCAACCTCCTCGGGATCGAAGCGAAGGCGGGGGCGCCGGCCCGATCCGAGACGCCGGGCGCCCAGCTCCTCGGCGTGGTCGTAGACCCAGCGCCGGCTGACGCCCCACCACCTGGATACCTCCTCGGCGGTGATCCGCTCACGGCGATCGTGGGCAGCGCCGTTGCCGCCGACCAGCTCGACGACACGCCGAGCAAGGATCTCGATCGACTCGGGCGCGATTCTCACCTCCGCGGCGACGTCGTCGGCGGGGCCAACGACCTCCGCCAGCTACTCTTCCGCCCGCGTCCGGCCCGCGACCCCTACGCCCTCGGAATCCCCGGCGTCTACCTCTGCTCCGCCTCCACCCCACCCGGCGCCGGGGCCCACGGGATGTGCGGGTTCAACGCGGCGAATTCTGCGCTCCGCGAGCTTCGCCGCCGTTGACCCGGAGAACCGGAAATACGCACCCGACAGTCAGGAGCTGATCATCGAAACGAGCACCTACACCCGAGAAGACACGACCTTCGAATCCGGCGGAACGGCGTGCGCCACCTGGCTCTACCGACCGGGCGGCGTCGAGCGGCCGCCGATCATCGTGATGGCCCACGGCTTCGCCGCGATGCGCGCCTTGCGTCTTGCCGCTTACGCCGAGCGCTTCGCCGAAGCCGGCTTCGCCGTCCTGGTATTCGACTACCGGGGCTGGGGTGACAGTGCCGGCGAGCCACGTCGGGTGCTCGACATCGGCGGCCAGCAGGACGACTGGCGGGCGGCACTTGCTTTCGCCCGGGAACTTGACGGTGTCGACACGAGCCATGTGGCCGCGTGGGGTTCGTCGTTCGGGGCCGGGCACGTGCTGAGCATCGCCGCCGAAGATCACGGACTGGCCGCCATCGTCGCCCAGGTTCCCCATATCAGTGGACCTGCGTCGGCCTTTGCCGGCTCCCCGCTGACGATGATGCGCCTGGGTCTCGCCGGGCTCCGCGATCAACTGGGGGCGGCATTCGGGCGAGAGCCGCTCCGCCTCCCGGCGGCAGGAGAGCCCGGAACCCTGGCGATGATGACCACGCCCGACGCCACGGCGATGATGAAGCGTCTGGCGGGAGACCGGTACGAGGAGCTTCTGCCTCAGAACGACGTCGCCGCCCGGATTGCGCTGCGAGTGCCCTTCTATTCACCCGGCCGGGTCGCAGGCAAGATCACGTGCCCGACGCTGGTCCAACTCGCCAAAGACGATGTCGTCACTCCTTATAAGGTCGCGCTGAAGGCCGCTCGACGCATCCCCAAAGGGGAGGTGCTCAGCTACGAGTGCGGCCATTTCGACCCCTACGTCGAACCCCTGTTCGACAGGATCGTCGGTGACCAGATCGACTTCCTGCGGCGCAGTGTCTGACACCCGTCAGCAAGATGCCCGGGTCGGTCAGAGCCTCCACTCGTCAAGAACAGCCTGCCGCTATCACCCGAGCGCCGTTGCCGTTTTGTTGCCGGCGGCACAAAAAAGGCAGGCGGATGACTCGCGAGGACATCGAGCTGGCAACTCCGACGCGGCTCGCACTTCCCATATATAACGCGATGCCCGGCATCGCGCCGCGGCATTCGCTGACGGGACAGCGAATCATTCAGACCATCGCCAACTTCGTTCCATCTGGGTTGAAGACAGCGAGATTGATCAGCGACGAAGGCGGTTGAGAAATCCACGGACACCGCCCTCTTGCGCGCTCTTTTCGTCCGTCTCGATGGTCGGGTTCGTGATGCCGTTGGCAGCAATATTTGGCGGTTGGGCATGCTCGGGATCAACAGATGGCGATGAGGTGGGCCGGGAGCCATCGAGCACGGTGCCGATCGCCTGGATGTAGGTTGCCCAGCCAGCTTCCAGATCGGAACCGAACGCTGCTTCGAGGCGATAGCGAGCCCAGCCGTTCCCTTTGAGCGGAGGAGGCTCACCCATTGCCTCCCACATCTGAACGACGCCCGGTGATCGCTCGGCGAGGTCCGACAGACGCATCAGTCGCTCCCGCTCTTTGCGATCCAGGTCATTGGCGGACTGAGCCCAGCGTTGTCCCCCGAGCGTCTTCCTGACCTCCTCAACAAAGGCTGCCCGATCGTGCGGCAGTAGCCGGCGACGCTCTTGCGGATCCGGAGCAGGAATTCTGAGGGCGCTCGAAAGAGCAGCGAGATCTCCGCCGAACCAGAGGTTTGCTCCATGGGCCGCGAGCTTCGCGAACTGCTTCCTCGTCGGTGGACGGCCCTTGTCGGCGACGTGACGGTGATAACTATCGCCGGTGCCGCGCAGGTCCTGTCCCCATCGGGCCTGGAGATAGCTCTCCAGATGGCGCTCGGCCCAGGCTCGGCGATATCGCGTCACCACATTCCGAAGCCGCTCGAAGCCATCTTTTTTTCCCGGCCCTACGGTCATCGTCACCGAAATCGTCAAGCCGTCGCCCAAATCGGTCTCGTGAGTGTCGCCGGGATCTGGAGGCCGGTCGGTCAACTTTGCCTCGGCATCCCGCAACTCGCCGAACATGTCGAAGTCGATCGGGCACCCCAGCTCCTCCAACGCCTTGATCTGCTCTTCGTAGTAGTTAGGCATTCCGCCTACGCTGGTCCGGCTGTAGGGGCCCTCGCAGATGAACCAACAGGTCAGTGCGATCTCATGCCATAGAGATGCCCCAGGCCCGAAGGCTTCAGCGAATGCGGCGTGTGGGAACGGCTCACTGACCAAGACCTCCGGCCAGCGTGGGAGAACGGCGGTGCCCCACAACTGCTCGATCTGTTCGTTGAGAGGCGCCGACAACTGCCGATACGCCTGGGGCGTGAACCGGCCGTCCTCGACGCTCTGCATCGCGTCCTCGAACCGATCACCAATCAACCCCCATCGCGAAGGATCTTCTTGCGACTGAGCGGCATGCACCTCGTCGAACTCTCGCCACCAGCGCCGCATCACATCGGCACGCTGTTCGACCGGAGAACCCTCGGCGTCGCCCCAGTAGGCAGAAAGGATCGCGTCGATCTCCTCGACGGGAACCCCGGTGGCTGCCGCGGCCTTTTCGCGTCGCTCCTGGTCCCCGGAGACGACAAGCGTGGTCGACTCGACGGAAGTCGAAATCTTCTCGGCGGGGTGGGCCTGCTCCCCAAGGTAATCGAGGAAAGCCAGCCAATCTCCTCCGTATACGGCCGTCAATGAGCGCTCCAGGCCTTTGTTGAGAACCTTGGTCCGCTCAGCTTGGCCGTTCTTCGCTTTCTTGTAATAGCGCTCGACCAGAGGATCGACTAGAAGCGCAATCGCCCGTGCCCCGACATCCTCCGGAGCATTTCGCCATGCGTCCATGAGCTGTCGGCGGGCATCAACTACCTCCTCGATCTGGAGTCCGGCCCAGCGACGCCCGTCCACAAACAGCTCCAGCGGTCCTTGGGCCACTCCGAGCAGCGAGTAGGTGTGCTGCACCGCCGCCCAGTCCTTCTCCATCTGATCAGGGCGGCGATCGCCGAGCCAGTAGCCCGAGCGCAGCTTGATCGGCAAGTAAAGCGCCTCGAGGACCGGTTCGAGCACGGCCCAGATGACGATCGCGTCAACCGTGTCCAAGGCGAGGGAGGCGCGCTGCGCGTCGGCGGCCGAGATCGAGAACCGCGGTTGGACGTCTGCCCAGTGTCCGTACTCGACTAGGCCTAAGAGCGCTTTGTGGGACTCGGGCAGGTACCAGACCCCGCGGGCCTGCTGGGCCTCTGGCGCGAGGACCGCAGCCAGGACCGTCCGCTCCTCCTCGTCGATTCTCAGCGTCACGACATCGGTCTGGGTGCGGCGCTTCGCGAGCTGAAGGTCTAAAACCTCCTCACCGCGGATCGCCCGCTCAAGAAGCCTTCCGAGGGCCGCGTCATAGGCCGCGAAATCGTCTCGCTTGCCCTCAGCAAGGTGGAGCTCCGCCCGCTGGCTGGGACCAGCGGTCGCGAAGCGCGCTCCGTAGCTTTGCGACGTCGAGCTCATCCCGCGAGTTGCCGCATGACCTCGACGTACTGATCGAAGGTGATTGGCGTATCGGTGCCCTGCGCGTACTCTGCGTACTTACGCGCTAGGGCTTGGCGCTCGCGCTCGGCCTTGCGGGCCTGCACGTGCTCCTCGTTGTGGACGACCCGTTGTTCGACGTCGCCGCGCTCGAACATGACGAAAGCCATCGGTCGTCCGGCGACGTCGATCCCGGTTGAACCGCCGAGCGCCAGCCCTTCGTCATCGGAGCCCTCGCGGTCCCAGTCGTCGGGGTACTCGTGCTCGGTGAGGGGATCCATGTCGTTTTCGGCGTAGATCGTGTCGATGTGCGCGTCGAGACCAAGCTCGCCGTGATAGACGACATCCAGCCACTGCTCGGACGGGGGAACCCGCCCCTCGAGTGCGGGGTGACGGATAACGCGGATCCCGCGACCGACGAATTGGTAGAACTCGCTGAAGGAGCCGTACGGGCGCATCGGGGCGACGACGCAGATCGGCGGGAAGTCGTAACCCTGACCCAGCATCCGCAGCTGGACGATTCCCTGCAGATCGCCGGCCTCGGACTCGAAGCGCCGCCGCACCTCGCGGATCTGTCCTTCGGTCATCGAGTGATGAAGGACTCCCGAAGCAATGCCGTGCTCGTTGGCTATCGCCGCAATCTGCTCTGCGTGCCGGTGTCCGAGGGCGGCAAAGAGGACCCGCGGCTTGATCGGGTTGAAGAGCTCGGCCTGCCGGTCAAGAGCCTCCCGAACCGAGCGCATCACCTGGCGGATCGGCTCGGTGGACTTGGCCGTCACCCGAGCCAGCTTGCGCTCGTCTCTCATGATCTCGAGCAGCGCGTCGCGACCGACGATCTCTTCCCGCAGGCCGTCGGGCCAGACGATCTCGTAGGTCGTCGCCTCCGGCTGAGAGGCGAAGCGGCGAACCCGGAGCTGCTTTGCGTTGCCGTCGACAATCGAGTCGATCAGTCGGTAGCGGTAGACGACATCGGCCTCGATCGGTTTGCCGTCGAGGCGCTGGAAGCAGGCTGACATCAGCAGATTGCGCGCGGTGGAGAAGTGGCGAAACGTCCGCTGGTAGCTCTCGGCCGCGGCGATATGGGCCTCATCCACGACGACGAAGTCGATGTCGTCGGGGGCGAGCTTGGCCAAGAGGTCGTCCTCATCCTCGCCAGTTCCCAGGGAGTGGAAGTTGGTCACGATAATGTCGGCCTCCAGCAGCTCAGTCCGGGTCACGTCGCGGATGGGTCCGTCATCGCGGTCTAACACCCGGACCTTGGGTGGCGGACACCCTGGAATAAGCGCGCCGCCCGGGAGGCCATAGAGCACGTTGTTCGGATCGCGATGATCGAGCGCGGTATCGAAGGTCCCTCGGATCACGGACCCCGGGGTGATGACCAGCGCACGGCTGTGCGCGAAGCCGAGGCAGGCAAGGACACCCAAGGCGGTCTTGCCGGCGCCGACGGCCATCACCGTCGCAGCGTTGGTGCCGCCTCGGCCGTAGTAGTTGGCAAGTGCCTCGAAGGCCTCACTTTGGCATTCGCGCAGCGTCTGGCGATTGATCTTCTGACGTGCCGAATCGAAGTAGGTCTCAGGCGAAGTCATCGCGCTCCTCGCGACACCAGCCATGGCGAAGAGCGGATCGGCCTCCATGTCAGTCGGCGCTTCGACAACGGGATCAGCGACGACGAAGCGGGCCAGCAGGGGATCGTGGTCAAGCAACTGCTGCAGCTGCGCGACGCAGCGGGAGGTCTCGAAGCGGATTGCGTCATAGGAGAAGCGGACAACCGCCAGGCCAGCTCCTTGAAGGTCGTTCTGGCGGAAACGGTCATAGGTGAACTGCTGTCGGTCGGAGTGAAAAGCGAAGCCATCGAGCTCGACCGCGAGGCGCAGCGCCTCGCCCGCGATCTCGTAATCGACTTTGTAGGTACGTCCATCGATCTCAGTTTCTGCCTGCGGGGTGACGTAATCGATAATCTTGGCATCGGTCGCCGGCGCGAGCACCCACCGTAGAAAGCAGGACTCAAGGAACGATTCCGAGCGAAGGGCGAGGTGGGCAGGCTCAGCGTCCATCCTCCTCGAGCAGGGCCTTCTGGCGCTCGATCGCCTCCTCCCCCACGGGGCGTGCGGCGCCAAGCGCCGCGCATCGTTTCTCTATCTCGACCGCATCGGCCAGATACCCCTCGCGCTGGTAAAGGCTCGAGAGACGCTGAAAAGCCGGGAAGATCGGATAGCCCTGATCCAGGTTGTTCCAGTGATCCTCGGCGAACACGAGCTCGGGGCCCTGCTCCATCAGTTCGATGTCGGCCAAACAGAGGGACTCGATCCAGTCGAATACGCGCCCGTCTCGACGCCGTGCTGCGTAAAGAGCCTCCCATGCTTGGAGCATTCCGAAGTGGTAGTCAGACCGCGAACCAGGAAGAGTGAGCATCTCGCTCACCCGCTTGGCGATCGTCCTCGGGGCCAGATCCGAGTCACTTTCAAAGTGACGCTCGTGTTGGCTTGCAGGACTGCTTCCTTCTTCGGGAAGCTCCCCGCGCTCGTCGCTCCAAGTGACGTGCTCGTAGCTGTCGCCCGACAAGCCCGCGAGTCGCTCAACCGTTGGTCGGGAATCGATGCCGAGCAGCGAACTACGATCAATCGGGACAAGCGGGTCCCAAGAAATACCGTCGATGTCGGCGAAGGACTCAGCCCACTGGTAGCTCACAGCCAAAGCCTAACCTCAAGATGTAGGTCCTAGAGCGTCTGGCGAGCTCCGCGTCTACGCGCTCAGCAAGCTAGCTTGTTGACCTCCTCGTCCCCGTCCAGCAGTTCGTCCGATAAATCGGCTTGCTGGGAGAAATGGGTTCTGCTCTCTCTATAGAGCAGGCCCGCTCGCAAAATAGAGCAGGACGGTCCCCGATCTCCTCCCTCGATTTTGCAGTGGGTACACCAAACGGCCACCTAGAACAGCCCTGTCGCTGATCCGAGCTGACCATGCGAACTCGAGAGCCTGGCGGGGCGCAATTCAAGTTCTGGTGCGACAACTGTTCTCTTTGCGATATCGGCGGGGCCTAGCCGGCTGACGCTGGCTGCATTCGGCGGGCTTCCACGGCCTCGACGACAAACGCGATCATCGCCACCATCTGACGGGCTTCCGTCGGACGAAGGACTATGCGGTGGTGGGCAAGTGGGTTGCGCACAGCCCCAAAGATCCCTTGGGCGACCAACATCACTCCGCGCTGTCGACTCCTACCGGTCTCGGTAGCCAGGTCCCCCAGGACGATCAAAGGGTTGTCCGGGTTGAGGGCCTTGCCAGCCAGTCGATCACCATCGAGGTCGAGGCCGCTTGCTTGGCGCAGGACATCCCGCATCACCTTGGCGGCCTCGAGTACACCCTGCGCAAAGTGTCCGTGGAGGAAAAGGATCGCGCAGGCTTCCCTCACTTTGGCGGGAAGCTCGTCGAGGCCCAGTTGCAAAGATGAAACCTCCCTTGGAAGCTCGCGTCCCGGCAGTTCTAGCTCTAGGACAGGAGGGGCTGGCGTGGCGGTAGATGCCCCTTTCACAGCCAGGTAATCCTCAGTCGTTTGCACGTCGCGGTAGGGGTAGACGCTTCGGCGATCCAGGGTGACAGTCCAACTATCTCCTTCTCCGCCGATCGAGCTATAGATACCCTCGGTCGTCAACATCGCCCGCAGCTTGTCCATCTCGGTCGCCGTCACCGACTGGCCTCGGGAAGCCCATTCGCTCCTGAATTGCTCGGCCTCTAAGCGAAGTTGCTCCGTCTCTCCGGGGTCCGCCGGTCGGAAGCCCAATTGTTCGGCTACACACCACCGCAGCGCTTCAATGAAGCGCTGCACGTCTTCGCTATCACCCGCTGCCGCTAGGCCCGCGACCGTAAGGATCACATCAGAGCCTTCTTGGGTGCCGGTGGAATAGACGAGGGCCCGCGGTGCTGCCTGAAGTGCATCATCTAGATCTAAGGAGAAATCCTGATCGAGTACCGCCTGCACATATTGTCGCGTCGGCCACTTCCCCCTCTGCTCGAAGACCTTTCTCACTACTTGGAGCAGTGCATCAAGGGGCGAAACTCCATCGTCGGGCATGATCGGAGCCTAGGGAAAGCGCGGGCTCCTCTACGCCGCAGCTCGGGCGTGACCGCCTCGGGCGCCGCTGTGTTGTGACGACCTCACTGCAGGGCACCAGGGGCGCCGGTTCGACTGGGAAAATCGGTTCGTGAAGGCAGGGGGCTTCCGCGCGTACCGCTTTTGGCTTCCGGAGGGACAGGAAATCCCGATGCTCGATTCCGGGTTCATGACGGATCGATCCGATTTCCTCGCGGCGGCGACGCCCGACGCGAAACGACTCTCCGAGCTGGCAGACATTGACTGCCTCGTCTTAATCGGCGAGCCCGGGCTCGGCAAGACGACCGAGCTCAAGGCCGAGTATCGCCGGGTCAACGCCTCACTGCGGGAGGGCGACCACGCTCTGTTGGTCGAACTCGGCTTCACCAGGGTGGCCTCGGAGCTGGAGGAAAGGATCTTCGGCTCGGAAGAGTTCGAGGAATGGCGGGCAGGCGAGGGCCGCCTCCACCTTTACCTCGATTCCCTCGACGAGGCACGGATGCGGCTGGAGACGGCCGCGAAGCTCCTGATCCGCGGCCTCGAGGACGCGCCTCATCAGCGTCTCGTCGTCCGGCTCAGCTGCCGCAGTGCCGATCGCCACCAGACGCTGGAGAACGAGTTGAGCGGCTGGTTCGGAAGCGAGCGATTCGAAGTGCGCGAGCTGGCGCCGCTCACCCGCTCCGACGTGGAAGCGGCCGCCAAGGCAGAAGAAGTCGACCCTGAGAATTTCGTCGGCGAAATCATCGCGAGTGAGCTGCAGTCACTGGCAATGGTCCCCGAATCGCTGAAGTTCCTCGTTGGGATCCACCGTGAGAGCGGAAGCATCCCGACCCGGAGATCGGATGCTTTCGAGCAGGGGCTCAAGTTACTGTGCCGCGAGCCCGACGAGGATCGGCGGATAGGGCAGACATCCCCTTCTTCCCGTATGGCCGTCTCCGCCAGGGTCGCCGCGGCGACGATGCTCTCCGGGCGGAGCGTGATTCGGACGGCACCCGGCACCCCCGGGCCCGACGAAGCCACGCTGGCCGAACTCGCGGGCGGCCACGAAATCGACCGGCACGTTGGGGTGGAAAGAAACCTCGACATCGACGAGGCCGCAGTGGAAGATGCGCTCGGCACCGCGATCTTCGCCGGCGCGGGCGCTGGCCGGAGCCGGTTCGCCCAGACCAGCCACAGCGAGTTCCTCGCCGCGCGTTGGATTGCTGACGGTGGACTATCCGCGCGCCAACGCGATGACCTCCTCTTCGGTGCGGCAACCGGCAGGGTGGTCCCCCAACTGCGAGAGGTCGCGGTGTCCCTCGCCGAACTGTCCCCCGAATTCGAGGCGATGCTGCTCGATCGCGACCCCCTGGTCCTACTGCGCTCCGAGCCGAGGGGGCTCGATAATGGTGGGCGCGAACGGGCGGTAGAGGCGCTGATGGAGGGCGCGCGAGATCTCGCCGTTGACCGGTGGGATCGTCGCCTTCGTCGGACCTTTTCCTCGCTCGCCTTTCCAGGCTCGATCCTCGCCGACGAGACCGATTCACCTTGGGCACGCCAAATCGCCTGCGATCTAGCGGCGGGATGCGGGCTGGTCGGGCTGGTCCCTTCCCTGACCGACCTCGCCCTCGATCCGAGAACCGACCTTCAGGTCCGTGTGGCAGCCACGTCGGCGCTCGGTGACCTCGGCGACGAGGCACAGCTCGAGAGAGTCCGACCGCTCGCGTCCGAGCCGCTCGACGAGGACGAGGACGACGAGCTGAAGGCGGCCGCACTGAGGATCCTCTGGCCCGACGTGATCGGCGTCGAAGAACTTGTCGCATCACTGACCGAGCCGAAGCGCGAGCATCTCATCGGGGGCTACCGCATGTTCCTGGCGAGCGAGTTGGTCGACGGCCTGGAGACGGGCCACCTAGCTCCCATGCTGCGCTGGGCGTCAGGCGTGCCCGTCTCCCACTTCGGGACCGACGAGCTTTCGACGCTTCGCGAAGAGATCTTCGTGATGGCCTGGCCAGCCATCGTCAGCGACGAGGACATTCGCGAGGCGTTTCTCGATGCACTCGAGCCGTTGCTACGAGAGAACGTCAATTTGCTCTCCCACTCAACGCTGACCGACCACCCGGAGGTCTTCGTCGAGCAAGCTGGCCGACGAAGCCTGGTCGAGGGCCTAATTCCATTAATGGCCACGGGAGAGTTGACGCTTGTCAACGTCCTCTTCGCCGCTCCGAGGCTGCTGGCCGCAGACGATGTCGACTGGTTGCTCGAACAGCTCCGTGCCGCCCGCGGCACGGAGCTTGAGCGCCCGCTGGCGGAACTGATCGACCGTCTACCTGTCCTCGGTGGGTCCGAGCTGGCGATACTGGAAGCGCTCGGCGAAAGCTCTGTGCTCGACCAGCTGAGCGGGCCGCGATTCGAGCCCGTGGAGATCGATTCGCCGATCGCTGAGGAGATGCGGAAGTTCCATGTCGTCCGCATCGAGGCGACGGTGGAGGAAGACGACGAACCGGAACCCGACCTCAATATCCCCGGCCGGGTCAAGTCGGCGCTTGATGACTTCGAAGGCGGCGATCGTGCTGGCTTCTGGGTCGCAACCAAGTGGATGGAGATCAATGAGCGCCGCCACCGGGAGTACCTGATCTCCGACCTCACGGCGCTGACCGGCTGGTCTCTGATCGGCGACGTCGACCGGCAGCGCCTTCTGGATTTCGCTCCGTCCTACCTGCGCGAGGGCGGCGCGGAACCCGAGCGATGGCTACGCCAGCAGAAGGTCTTCTGGCCCGCTTGGGCTGGCTATCGAGCGCTTCGCCTGCTCGCCAACCGCGATCAGGTGCAATTCGCCCAGTTACCTGATTCCGTCTGGGAGAGCTGGGGGGCCGTGATCGTCGGCTGGTTCAGAGACGCGACTGTCGGCTCCGACGAGACGACCTTCAACGACTGGATGTTGCACCACCTCTTCTCTAGGGCCCCACAAGAGGGAGCGGATCGATTCGCCGAACTCCTCGACCGCGACCTCCGAGCCGCGCGGACCCTCTTCTCGTTGAAGTTGGTCGAACGCGTATGGGCTCCCGAGCTCGAGGAGGTGATCCTGCGGCGAGCTATGCGGTCCCGGCGCGATCCGGATCGGCGCGCCGAACTTCTGCGGACCCTGGTGGCGAACGGATCGATCACTGGGCTCGAACACGCCAGGCGACTCGTCGTCCCCGGAGCTCTTGCCGGGGGTCCCGGTCGACGGGCTCTCGCTGTCAAGGTGGCGATGGTGCTCCTTGAGCAGCGAGGCGCGGCCGAGTGGGAGCGGATCTGGAGGTTGATGCAAGACGACGTCGACTTCGGTCGCGACCTCGTGCTGCGTCTCGCCGAGCGCGAGGTGCAGATCGCGGCGAACCTTCCGGCCGCGGTCGCTGCCAAGCTCTACCTATGGGTCGAGGAGCAATTCCCGTCCGCAGAGGATCCACAAGTAGAGGGCGTACACGGCCCGAGTCCCCGCGAGCAGATCGGAACGTGGCGGTGGCGGATCATCGGCGTGATCGCCGCCCAGGGGACCCGAGAAGCGGTAGACACGCTGGCCCGCCTGGCAGGGATGTTTCCCAAGATGATCGGGATCAAGCGGTACCAGCACGACGCCGAGGAGATCTTCGAACGCTCCGAGTGGGAGCCGCCCCGGCCGCGCGATGTCCTCATGCTCTCCGAGGACGGCAGGCGGCGATATGTCCGCTCAGACCGCGAGCTTCGCGAGGTCCTGATCTTCGGACTCAAACGGTGCCAGGAGAAGCTCCAGGGCCAAGAGGGCGTGGTCTCCCTCCTCTGGGATTCCAAGCCGCTGCGCCCGAAGCGTGAGCGCCAGGTCGCCCTGTGGCTGGCGGACCGCTTGAAGGAGGATCTCGCGGGCCAGGGGATCTTCGTCGGCCGCGAGCTGGAGATCAAGGCAAACCCCGCGGGCTACATGGGTGAATCGGTCGACATCGTCTGCGAGGCGGTGGCTGGCGAGCGTGTCGAGGGGTCGCCGATCGTACGGGTCGTGATCGAGTTGAAGTGCTGCTGGCACGGAGATCTGGATAAGGCCATGAAGGAGCAACTGGTCGATCGCTATCTCGACGGTGATCATCGACAAGGGATCTACGTCGTCGCCCACTTCGACTCTCCTGACTGGGATGCATCCGATAGCGTCAATTGCCGCCGCTGCCGTCGCCGGGATTTCCAAGCCAGCCGAGACTTTTTCGCACAGCAGGCAGAAACGGTCAGCGCCGACGGGACCGCTGAAGTGAGCGCCTTTGTTCTCGACTGCTCCCTCTAGGGCGTAGCCGCTCCTTCATGATGCCCGCCCCCGACGCGCGTGGCTACCCGAAGTTCACTACTCGGCCTGACGGCCACCATGGGGGACGTTGCGCTGCCAGGTCGCCCGCTGGAGGAGGCATGACTCACTGAGCCCCCACTAAACCTTTCGGTTCACTCTGCGCTCTTTATAAATAGACGGACATGCAGACCACCGCCCTCGCCACGCTCCCTGATCTCGCCGCCGCAGCGCAGGCGGGCGATCCTGCGGCCCGCGATCAGCTATTCGAGGCCCTGCGGCCGATCGTGGCGAAGACGGCCCGCAGCATCATCGGCCCAGGTGTCTGGGTGGCAGAGGACGCGATCCAGGAGACGCTTCTCGACATAGCGAACAGTCTCGACGGGCTCGGCGACCCGTCGAAGATCTCCTCGTGGGCGAAGACGGTTACGGCCAACCGCACCCAGAAGGTGATCGCCAGGGAGAAAGCGCACGGCGCGGAGCCCCTCGACCGGGATCTGCTGGATCGGATCACGGTGGGCCTGACTCCCGCTGAGGAAGTCGAACTGATCGAAGCCTTCCGTACCCTCCCCGCCCGACAGCGCGCTGTGACGTACTTCCGCGCCGAAGGTCACAGCGTGAAGGAGGTCGCCGAGATGCTCGGCTGTGCCGAGGGCACGGTCAAGGCCTGTTATCACCACGGGCGCGCCCGGCTTGAGGCCGAGCTCCGCCGTCGCGGACTGACCCCGGACCGGTTCGAGTGAGCGACGAGCACTCGCCAGATCCGCTCAAGGAGCTCTTCGAAGCAACCTCCGAGCAGCCGCCGAAGGTCCGCGACACCATCCCCCCACCGCCGCCCGGCCTCCCGCCGCCGCTCAGCCCTCGCTCGATCCTCCTTCCGCTTCACAAACAGGACGGCTTCGAATGGCCGCAGTTCGAGGGCTTCTGCGTCGAGCTACTCGAGCTTCAGCCCGAGGTGAAGGCCGCGTACCTCTTCGGTGGCTCTGGGTCCACCCAGGAAGGCATCGACATCGTCGTCGAGTTCGTCGGCGGAGCCAAGCTGGGCGTGCAGTGCAAGCAGGAGAAGCAGTTCGGCGCAAAGGCTGTGGATAACGCGGTGGCGAGCACCACCTACCAGGCCGATCGCTACTGGATCCTGCTTAGCCGCGAGGCGACCGCCGGGGCGCGGCGCGCCATCGACGCGCATTCGAGGTGGGAGCTCTTTGATGTCGGCGACATCTCCCGCCTTGTCCGGCGCCTGCCGCCGGAGAAAGCCCGCCGGCTGGTCGAGACCCACTTCGGGGCCGCTTGGCGTCAGCGCTTCCTAGGCCGCACCGGCCCCGCGCTGTTCCTCAGCGCAGGTTCGGTGTCCGCGGAGAGCGCCGACGAGAGTCGCCTCTTCCACCAGGGATGGGACCTCGTCGGTCGCGACCAGGAGCTCGAGGCGCTGCGACGTTTCCGCAGCTCGGACCGCTGTGTGGCAGTCCTGCCCGGCCGGGGAGGGATCGGCAAGAGCCGCCTGCTGACCGCGTTCGCCGACGAGGTGGACGGGGACGGCCGGAGCAACGTCGTCCATCTGGCCGCCAACGTACCGGCGACCCCGGAGGGGCTAGACGAGCTGCCTCTCGACATCTCCCTCCTCATCATCGATGACGCCCACCGGCGCGACGATTTGGAGCAGATCCTCGACCTCCTAAGGCACCGCCAGGAACGAGACCCGGCGCTCAAGGTCGTCATCGGCACCCGCCCGCGGCGGCTCGACGAGCTGCGCTCGACTCTCGCCCGCAGCGGTTTCGAGTCCGCGCACGTGGACTTCCTCGACGAGCTGGACGAGCTGGAGCCGGGAGATGTCCGCCGGCTAGCCGAGCAGGCACTGGGGCCGGATCACCTGCAACACGTCGACGCCCTCTGCGCGGTGAGCCGCGACTGCCCGCTTGTGACGGTGGTGGGGGGGCAGCTGATCCGCCGCAACAGCATTCATGCCGCCCTGCTCGAGAACGACGAGGAGTTCAGGCATCAGACGATGGCTGCCTTCGAGGACGAGCTGCTCGGCGACATCGAGAGCGCCGTCTCCAGGGAGGAGGCGCGGACCCTGCTCGAGGTTCTAGCGGCAGTTGGCCCTCTGCCGATAGGGAACTCCGAAGCAGTCAACGCCGTCGCTGCCTTCCTGGAGCGGCGCGCGGACAGGGTGAGGAAGGACATCGGGCACCTCGAGAAGGCCGGCGTCCTGCGTCGCAGCGGCGACCAGCTTCGGGTCAGCCCGGATCTGCTCTCCGACTTCGTTCTCAAAGAGGCGTGCTTGACGAAGTCGGGGGAATCGAGCGGCTTTGCCGAGCTCGTCTACAGGCACTTCGGGGGGGTTCTGCCGGGGCACGTGCTGCGCAACCTGGCCGAGCTCGACTGGAAGGCGCGCGCAGCCGGCAGCGAGGTCGACCTGCTCGGTGAAGCCTGGGAGGATCTGCGGCGGGAGCTATTGGCAGCCGGCAATGCGAAGCGCATCGCCCTGCTCGGCCGCCTCGAAACGATTGCCTACTTTCAGGCCACCCAGGCACTGACGATCGTCGAGAGCCTCCTCGAGCACCCGAACGACCCGGAGACGAAGCCGAAGGACGAGCACGTAGAGCGGTTCGGCCTGCGGCCGCGGACGACCAGAGACGTGCTCGAGAAGCTGCCGCCCGTGCTCGAGGCGATCGCCTACACCGACTCGACCGTCGAGCGAGTGACCGAGATCCTCTGGAGCCTGGGACAAGACGACCCGCGCGACGAGAACCCCCATCCCGAGCACCCGATGCGAATCCTCGGCGAGATGGCGGGATACGCGCCGGCGAAGCCGGTCGGCTTCAACGAACTGGTGCTGGCCGCCGTCGACCGCGAGCTCGGCAAACCGGGCGCACACGGGCACCGCAATTCGCTCCTGAGCATCGTCGGCCATGCCTTGGAGCGCGAGGGGCTAAACACGTGGTCACACAGCGAGCGCGAGGTCGTGATGAGCGGCTTTCTGATCGATCCCGAGCCGACGCGGAAGGTACGCGCCAAGGCGATTGCGCTGCTACGCGACGCAGCGCTCGGCGGCGACATCCGCGCCGCGACGATGGCGGTGAAGACGATTGGCGACACGCTCGGCGGGCCGCGCGGGTACTTCGGCAGGGAGATCTCCGACGACGAGCAGTCCGTCTGGAAGCCGGAGCAGCTGGAGCTGATCGATGTGCTCGCGGAGGTGGTCGCCTCGGGTGCCAGGCCGACGACGCTCCTAGCGGTGGTCGACGCACTTGCCTGGCAGATCGAGTTCAGCCCGTGGCCCGAGGTCGTCGACGCCGCAAAAAAGGTGGTCGGCGCGATCGAGGAGACGCTCACGCTGGAGGTGACCGGCATCATGCACGAACCCTGGTCCCTCGCCTGGCGCCCGAGCGCCACCGAGCGCTTCGGCGCTCCGAGCCGTGAGCGGGACAAGTTGGCCGCGCTGACCGGGCGCATCGCGCGTGAGGTGATCGAGCAGGCTGGGACGCCAGGGGCCGCCCTTGAACTCGTCGAAGGCACCGCGGCGGAGTTGACCGCCGCCGAGGAGAGGCCGAACCCAGCCCCGTTGCTTATGGCGCTTTGTCGGGCCGACTTCGCTTGGGGAGTGGCGATAGCGAGCGAGTTGATCGATAGGCCCTCCCGCGGCCTGGTCTCATCGCTGCATGCGCTGATCGTCGCGATCCGCGAGCAGGAACCCAACCGCGCCCGTGCGCTCTGCCTCGCGGCCCTCGACGCCGGTGACGATGGACTGGCGGGGGCCGTCGCTCGCGCCTACTGGAGCCCGCACTGGGTCGGCAGGCGCAACGAAACCGACGTGGAGATCATCGAACGGCTGGTCGAGGCCGAGGAGCCGGTTCGCGCGGTGGCGGTCGCCGGAGTCGGCGTGCTCGCCACGGTCGAGCCGGACGTCGCCGCGCGGATCGCCGCCGACGTCGTTGTCGGCGACTCGGCCGCGGTCGCCGAGGAGCTCTGCAATGTGTTCGACCCCGACCACGGCATGTCACCGGACAAGGCAACGGACGCCCAGTTGGAATCCGTGCTGGCGAAGTTGGTCGAGATTCAATCGATCGATAACCACGCGATCAGGGCCTTCTTGGACAGGGCCGGAGCGCGGGTCCCGAGAGCCGTGATCGAGCTGTTGATAGCGAGGATCAAGCACAAGGATGCCTCCCCCGCGCAGCAGCGCTACGAGCCGATACCGCATCGGGGGATCCCCGGCGACGTCATCTGCGGGGCCACCCATGACACCCTGATCGAGCTGCTTGAGATGGTGCAGGGCCTCGAGGTCCCGAAGGGCTCGGAGCACTACCTCCCGGGCCTCTACCGAATCGCGACGCGTAGCTTCAGCTCAGAGGGAGTCGCGGCCCTTGCCGACTTCGTCGCGGCGGCGAAGACGAGAGAGCAAATCGAGCGCGCCGCCCGACTCTCGGAGGTGGCGCCGCCCTTCTTCGTCTTCGAGCAGCGATCACTGGTCGAGTCGATGCTCGTCAAGGCAGCGTCGATCGACGAGGAGGCCCTCGGCAGCGTCAAGTACCGCCTCGGCAACTCAACCGTCAACCTGACCCGCATGGGGCCGGTAGGGGAGCCGTTTCCGGAGGATGTCGCGCTCGTCGATCGAGTCGCCGTTGCGCTCGATGAGCTCGACCCCGACTCCCTCCTCGCCGGCTTCTACAGAGAGCTTGGCGAGGGCGCCGAGGCTCGCATCCGGCGGCAGGTTGAGGACGATGACTGACTGCCGGGCGCAGATCGAGGATTTCCATCACGTCCACCAGGAGCGGGCGGGCGACTAACCCGAAACCGCGCCGGTGTCGCGCAGCTTCTTGATGCAGTGGCCTTCGTGGGTCACGAAGACGCAGTATTCGTCGACGCGGGTCAGCCGGTAGGAGAAGTGGGCCTGCTTTTCGTGATGAGGGAAGGTCAGCCAGATCTGCCCCCGGCCGACGTAGCCGGTGTCGCCGATCACCCAGCTCATCTCGCAGCCGATCCGGGTCGCCGAGAGGCGGCGATTGCACTTAAGCGAGCCCCCGGCGCGCGATTCGTAGCTGAAGCGGGCGAGGACCGAGCGCATGTAGCCACGGGCGGCGGAGCTGCCGAGCCGGTGGACAGGCTCGGGCTTGAAGCGCTCGCAAGGGTAGGGAATCGGCCGATCGAAGCCTTCGGGGCCGGGGCCGGCCAGGTCTTCGACGCCAAGGCGCGAGAACTGCCAGTGCCCGACCGTCGGGCAGTAGATCGGACGCCACAGGTGAAGGGTCGCTTCGTCTTCGGCGTAGTCCCGACAGGTGACCAGCGGCACATCCGGCGAGCAGGCGGGGAAGCGAAGAGTGCCGTGGGTCGAGGCCCGGTCGGGGCCCCATTCTTCCCAGCCTAGGTCGGCGAGGAAGCGGACCTTGCCGTCGGCGCAGGTCAGGGCGATTTCCTTCGGTTGGTAGACCGAGCCCGAACAGCCGATCACGAAGTAGACCCGGCGCGAGCTTGCCGAGGCGGAGTTGGAGCTCGCCCGGCGGCCCCAGGTCGAGGGGTGGTCTTCGGGCCGGCTCGACCCGTAGACCCGGCGGTTGCGGTGGTGACAGTACATCTGGCTTCCGCCCAGCCCCGTCAGACAGCGAAAGCCGTTGACGTCGTAGTAGATCGAGCCGTCTCCGGTCTTGCCGTCGAAGTGATCGCCGTTGAGGGTTCGCTCGAAATATTCGCTGGCAACTTCCCGGCCCGCCTTGCACGAGGTGCGAACTGCGGCGACGCGGATCTTCGTGCCTTCGACCCTCACGGAATGGCAGGGTGCTGCGGCGGTTGCGGTGCTCGTCATAGCCCCCAGCACCAACAGGGTCATCGCCGGAACGGCGATGACCAGGGTGATGCGGCGGATCAAGCTGAGCGTTTCCGAGCCCATTCGCTCGCAGCCTATCCCGGGATACGAACGTGCGACCATCGGGTTATTCGTGGACCCGAGATTTGACTTGGGAGTCGTTTAAACCCACCGGGGGCCCGACCTGGCAGAAATCCGCGTTTCTGCCAGAACACCCCGACAATCGCCGCATATCCGCGCATATCGGCCTCGGTCGGCGCCGAATCGCGAGCGGCGCAAAGCCGCTTGCCATGCGGGAGTCAAGCGGAGGCCGAGTAACCAGCCGCGTAAATCGCACCCAGGAGGTCGGCGGTTCGAATCCGCCTAGCTCCATCGGAGGAAGTCCCTGCACGTGGGAACGTGTGACGGGCCACATCACAATTAAC